>Ga0209630_10003046_pt1 | contig 15550 bp, 18 predicted proteins | sample COG_01_FD_184745 | JGI IMG/M metagenome (GOLD analysis project Ga0209630, IMG submission 184745) | Pelagic Microbial community sample from North Sea - COGITO 998_met_01 (SPAdes) (version 2) | ecosystem: Environmental > Aquatic > Marine > Neritic zone/Coastal water | place: Helgoland, sampling... | reverse complement strand
AATTTATTTTTAATACAATGTTCTATAATTTCTCGTACTTTTATATTTGCTTCGTCTAAAGTAAAACCGTGTAAATCGAATTTATAACGCTCTTTTCTTTCAATATTATCAGGAATACCTTTCTTATCTTTATCGTAAATATCGGTAGGGTTTTTAACGTATTCTTCCCAGGTTTTTTTATCTTCTAGACTTGTCTCTTTTTTTTTTATCACTTGCTGATAATTTCAGACAAATACCAATTGGGATCTTTTTGCTTTATATTTCTAGTAAATTTCCAGCTATCAGTTACAAACTTTATTTTATCGGGATTACCCTCAATTATTTTATTTTCCTTGTCCTTCTTAACAGAGATAACTTCTGCAACAAATTTAACCGTAGCAAATAAATTATCTCTAATTTTCTCATATTTTTCCAAAGAAGATACTTTTACCCCTATAAATGTGAATTCAGATTTTATGCCTTCTTTGTTTCTGGATTTAATAGCGTCTGAAAAATTTGAAAACATATTGGATGATAATAAGCTTTTTAATTTTATTAAATCTCCATCAGCAAATGATGTTAATATGCTCTCGTAAGCTATTTCTGCGCCTCTAAGAAAATCTTTTTTATCTTTTCCTTCTAAAATATCTAAATTTTCGTTAACAATTTTTGCTTCATTTTTCGGAATACTAAATTCTTTTTCAGCAAAGGACGGGTATACTTTGGACTCATGACCTGTTTTTCTGCCCAGTATACTTCTCAACCGTAAGATAATGAATCCTGCGATCATACCCAGTAAAATTATGTCTATATATCCAAAACTATTACTCATTATTTGATAATTATACATTAATCATATATTTTTGTATCAGACAAATGAACCCATTTTTTATTATATTTATTGGGATGCCCGCTATAGAAATATTCCTACTTATTAAAGTAGGAGGGCAAATAGGCGCCTTAAACACGGTTGTTCTTATTTTTCTGACCGCAATAATCGGAATTTATTTTGCAAAACAGCAAGGAATTCAAACATTGAGGTCAGGTATGATGAATATGTATCGTAATAAATTTCCAATTAATGAAATGATATCTGGAGCATCAATTGCGGTAGCTGCATTATTATTAATTTTACCTGGTTTTTTTACAGATACTATCGGTTTTTTATTATTAATTCCTTTTACAAGAAAAATCTTATTAAAACTTACTTTAAAAAATGAGCATAAAGCAAAAGGAGAAGATCAGAATAAAACTATTGACGGTGAGATAGTAGATCAAAAAAAAGATGAGCTATAAAATAATTGGAAAATATATAAAAGACTTAGACTTTAATATTCCTAATCCAAAGACTTTTTTTCTTCTTGCAAAAGACATCACAAATTACAAAATAAATGTTGATATAAAAAGTACACAAGTGAAACAAAACATAATTGAAGTTTTAACTAGCTTAAACCTTTCGTCTGATAGAAGTGATTTTGAAAAAATTGAAACGAAAATTATTTTTTCAGCAATTGTGGAATTAAACAATGATAAATTAGCAAAAGAAGAAATAGAAAAAATTATTTTGATTGATGTTCCAACTGAAATTTACCCAGAATTAAGAGGGATATTTGTTTTTTTATTTGAAAATTCAGGTTTTAAAGATGTAAAAATTAGCAAAAAGGTTGATTTTGAAAAATTATACCAAACAAGAAAAGTTCAATAGAAATTTTTTTTTAAATCAGTCTTCAAAAATTCTTTATGTTTTTTTATTTCTGACTCTGAAATTTTTATAATAATTTTACTATAATCTTGGGACTTATTGATACTTTGTTCAGATACATTATTCGAAAGATTAAACTTAGGCTCTTTTGCATCTAATAAATTTATATAAACTTCTCTTAATAATTCACAATCTAATAATGCGTTATGTTTAGTCCTACGAGATAAATCTATATTAAACCTTTTACATAGTGCATCTAAAGAATTTGAAGTTCCTGGAAATCTATTTCTTGCGACATCCAATGAGTCTATTACAGAATTTTTATTAATTTTTTCTTTTTTTAATGCGTCTAATTCTCCGTCTAAGAATCCTAAATCAAAAGGCGCATTGTGAATTATGATTTTTTTATCTTTAATAAAGTTCAAAAATTCATCTGCTATCTGATCAAAAGTTTCTTTATCTTTAAGATACTCACCAGAAAAACCGTGCACTTTAAAAGCTTCTTCTGGCATGCTTCTTTTGGGGTTTACTACTTTGTGAAAAATTTTTCCTGTAGCAATTAAATCTTTAGTTTCAATACAAGCAATTTCAACAATTTTGTGACCTTCTTTAAAAGATAAACCAGTTGTTTCAGTGTCAAGAAAAACTTCATACATAATTTTTAATTATAGAGTATAAATTTTTTTTTAATATATTTAAATTTTTTTCATTAACAACTATATGATCACAGAAATTAGTTTTTTTCTTATCTACCATTTGCTTATTATTGAGCATAGTAAACAAACTTTCGTTCCCTTGCTTCATCTTAAACCTCTTAAGTCTTGTTTTTTTATTAGCTTTGATAAAAATTATTACATTAAAATATTTCATTAATTTGCTCTCGATCAAAAGAGGTATCTCATAAAAAAGAAGTTTTTTATTTTTGTTTCTAAAAGTAAATGCTTTCATTCTTTTTCTTACCAAAGGATGAATTAACCTCTCTAGTTTTTTAATGTTTTCTTTTTTTGTTAGGATTTTTTTTTTAAGAGATTTTTTTAACTGGGTATTATTAATTATTTTAAAATTTTTACTTATTAAGGATCTAAATTGAGGGTCTTTATATATCTCTTTAACTTCTTTATCAGCACTAAAAAGTGGGCCACGTTTATAAGATAGAATTTTACTAGCAGTTGATTTTCCTGATGCTAGAGATCCTGTTATGCCTATTTTTATCATTATAGTTTTGATTTTAATAATTCTACTAATTGATCATCAATTTCTGGATTAATTTTATTCCATAGATAAAAGGACTTTTGACCCTGATAAATAAACATATCCAGACCATTAAATACTCTTCTTCCTTCTTCTCTCAAATATTTGAAAGTCTTTGTTTCCAAAGGATTGTAGATTGTATCAATATAAATAAGTTCATTTTTAGTATTGGTAAAATTGAAATTAAAATCCTCACCATTTTTGAGCCCTAAACTTGTTGCATTAATAATTATATCAAAATTCTTAATTTCAGTTTCAAGATCTAACCACGAAATTATATTTAAAAAGTTAAACTTTTTTTTTAAGAAGATACATTTTTCATTAGTTCTATTTGCAATAAAAATATTTTTAATACCCGATTTTTTAATTGATAAAATTACTGAAGGCGAAACACCGCCGGCACCAATAACTAATGCATTTTTATTGGAACTGTTCTCAATTTCTTTAAGGTAAGCAGCTTGTAATCCATACACATCAGTGTTTTCTCCAACCACAGTTTCATTATCTTCTAAAAGGACTGTATTTACCGATCCGGTAAGTTCTGCATCATTAACTACTTTATCAATATAATTTATAATTTTCTGTTTAAAGGGCAGCGTAACGTTAAAACCAGAATAGTTATTATTTTTAATCTTTTTAATTATTTCTGGCAACTCATTATCTACGACCTCTATAATTTCATAATCAGCATCAATATTATATTTCTTAAACCAATATTTATGTAATACTGGTGATAAAGAATGTTCAATAGGATTACCAATTATTCCAAATTTTTTTTTCATTTTTTTAATTGTTTAATATAATTAATGATTTCCTTGATAGGTAGACCCATAATTGAGTCTTTATCGCCCTTTATATATTCGAATAATTCTAATCCATCAGCCTCTATTTGATAAACTCCATAGGCGAGTAAGGTTTTTGTGTCTATTTTATTTAAATATAATGATAGTTCATCATCACTTAGATTCTTCATTTTAAGCTCAGAAGAGTCCGTATGGTTCCATATCATTGCCCCGTTTTTTGATATACATACTGAGCTAATCAAATAATGTTTAGAGTTATTAAGTTTTTTTAAAATATTAAATGCTTCTTCTCGAGAACTTGGTTTATTAATTATCTTTTTGTTAAGCGAAATAACACTATCAGCACCTAAAACGTAACGGTCTGGATTTTTATTACTTACTTTAATGGATTTTATTTCAGCAAGATTTTTCGATATAGAAAGTGGATCAGCCCCTTCACCTAATAATGAATCTTTTATTTCGTCTTCATCAACATTAGAAACTATGACTTCATTTTCAATATTATGTTTGTCTAAGATTTCTTTTCTCACTCCACTTTTGGAAGCTAATATTATTTTCATTTGTTTTTTTTAATCTCAATAATTTTTAGTATGGAGGCAGCAGTTTCTTCTACAGATCTTCTTGTAACATCGATGATTGGCCAATTATTTTTTTTAAATAAATTTTTTGAATCTTCTACTTCTTTTTTAATAGAGTTCAGATCAGTATATTCTTTAAGATTTTGATCTTTCATGATAGCTACTCTGTTGCGTCTTATATCTGATAATCTTTCTGGATCAGCTATTAATCCTATTATGCAAGATGTTTTATTTGTTTTTAAATCCTTTGGTATCTTTTGATCTAAGACTAACGGTATATTAACTGTTTTATAACCTCTATTAGCTAAATAAATAGAAGTAGGAGTTTTACTAGTTCTGCTTACTCCCAATAAAACAACATCTGCATCATTTATATCGTCCACTTTTTTTCCATCGTCGTGTGTCATTGTAAATTGAATAGCTTCTATTCTTTTATAATAATCTTCGTCTAAAACATGTTGAGCACTTGGTTTATGAATGGCTTTTTGATTAAGAAGTTTTGAAAAGCTAAGAATTAAATTTCCAAGTACGCCAAAACACGGCACTGAATTTTTCTCACTTTGGCTAGCTAGATATTTGGCTAGTTTTGTCTCTACAATTGTATAAAGTATAATTGAATTATCAATATAGCTACATTCCTTAATGATTCTATCAATCTGTTGTTCTGTTCTAATAAAAGCAAATTCTTTTTTTTCGTATTCAAAATTAGCAAACTGTGATTTTAATGATAAAAATATTCTATCAAGGGTTTCACCCGTTGAGTCAGACACAAGATATACATTGTATTTTTCGTTCATATCTTTGTTAATAAATTTATAACAAACTAATCTTGTACATATTTCTTAGTATTAAAGAAAAATAATCAACATTAATTAACATTATTTAAACAAGTTAATTATTGTTAATAATAATGTTTTTTTAATGTTTATAAAATGAATAAAATCTAAAAATAAAGCAAAATTAATTAAACTTATTCGATTGACCATGTATAAAAGTTGTAAAAATCGTTATATAACTAATTAACAGAGCCAATAACAATAACTACACTTATAAACTTAAATTATTTAATGAGTAATCTTAAAGAAATATTAAAAAATAAGAAAATTTGCAAATCAGTTTGGTTTATGAGACAAGCAGGTAGGTATTTACCTGAATTTAGAGAAATTAGATATCACAATCAAAATTTTATAAATCTTTGTTTAAATAGTGAATTAAGTTCTGAGATAACTTTACAACCAATAAAAAGATTCAATTTAGATTCAGCTATTATTTTTTCTGATATATTAATGGTTCCTTATGCATTAAATCAAAAAGTAGAATTTGTAAAAAATCAAGGACCATTACTAGAAGAATTTAATTTTAAAAGATTCATTAATAACGATAAAATTTCTTTTACTCAAAAATTACTCCCAGTTTATAAAGCAATAGAAAAAACAAGAGAGACATTAGATAAAAAAAAAACTTTAATAGGATTTATAGGAGCGCCATGGACTCTTTTAATTTATATGTTAGGAGTAAAGGTAAGTAAAAAAGAGGTCGATTATAAAAAAATTAAAAAAAAAGAATTCGAAGTAAATCTAATTCTTGATAAACTGCATGATTATCTTTGCACTCATATAGAAAACCAAGTAAATGCTGGAGCCGATGTAATACAGATTTTTGACTCCTGGGCAGGCTTAATATTACCAGATGATCTACCAAATTATTGTTATATTCCAAATTTAAAAATTGTGGATTTCTGTAAAGAAAAGAAAATTCCTGTCATATGCTTTCCACGAGGCATTAACAAAAATTACAAAGAATTTAACAATATAGTAAAACCAAACGGAATCAGCTTAGATTATGATATAGATCCTTATTGGGCTAAACAAAATTTATCTAATGTAGTTTTGCAAGGAGGTTTAGACCCAAAGATATTATTATCTAATGAAAAGGAAATTTTAAATTCTGCAAAAAAATATTTGGACACATTTAAAGACTTGCCTTATATCTTTAATTTAGGTCATGGTTTGCTTCCTGAAACAGACCCAGATAAGGTAAGTAAATTAGTGAACTTCTATAGAGAGTATTAAATGAAAGACGATCACCCAAATATAAATTTTGGCAAAACTGGTATTTTATTAATTAATTTGGGTACACCAGACTCTACAAGCTGGTGGGATATTAGAAAATATTTGAAAGAATTTTTATCTGATAAACGAGTTATTGAGGTTAACCCAATAATTTGGCAAATAATTTTAAATTTATTTATACTTACTTTTAGACCTTCCAAGACAGCTCATGCTTACAAAAAAATTTGGAGAAAAGATAAAAACGAGTCTCCGCTTTTATATTTCACAAGAAATCAAGCCGAAAAGCTCAATAATAGAATTGGAGGGACAAACATAATTGTTGATTTTGCAATGAGATATGGAAATCCAAGCATTAAATTAAAATTAGATAGTCTCAAAAATCTAGGTTGTGAAAAAATAATTATTTTACCTTTATACCCACAATATGCAGCCGCTACTACTGCAACAGTGTGTGATGAAGTTTATAGATCTCTAATGAAAATGAGGTGGCAACCTAGTTTACAAATCATACCACACTATGAAAGTGAAACAATATACATTGAAGCATTAACAAAGAGTATTAAAAGTAAGTTGCTTGATATTGACTGGAAGCCCGATTTAATAATTTCTTCATATCATGGTATACCGAAAAAATATTTTGATAAGGGTGACCCATATCATTGCTATTGTCACAAAACCACAAGATTAATGAAAGAAAATTTTAATCAGATAGACATACAAACAACTTTTCAATCTAGGTTTGGACCTCAAGAATGGCTAACACCTTACACCGATAAAACTCTGGAGGATCTACCAAAAAAAGGTATAAAAAATTTATTAATTATTTGTCCGGGATTTGCTTCAGATTGTGTAGAGACTTTGGAAGAAATAGATATTCAAGGTAGAGAAATTTTCATGAAAAATGGAGGAGAGAATTTTGCCTTAGTGCCATGTCTTAATGATAATCCAGATCATATTGATTTGTTCGAAACTTTAGTCAAGAAGTATATTCAAAAATGAATTTATATCTTTTATTTAAAGCATTGCATCTAGTAGCAGTAATATCTTGGATGGCTGGATTATTATACCTACCACGTATATTCGTTTATCACACCGAAGCAACCCATGATTCTCAAAAAAGTATTTTCAAAATTATGGAAAGAAAACTTTATAATTATATTATGATGCCTGCTATGTTGCTTTCTTGGTTGCTTGGTTTATTGCTAATACACAGTCTTGGGTTTAATGTTTTCTTAGAAGTGTGGATGCAAATTAAAATTGTATCTGTTATAATTTTAACCTATTACCATTTCCTGCTTGGAAAATATCTTAATGAACTTTCGATAGGCATTAGCACCAAAACTTCGAAATTTTTTAGAATAATAAATGAAATTCCTACAATTATACTAATTGTTGTTGTATTTGTTGTGGTTTTTAAGCCTTTATAATAAGTCTTGAATTTTTTCAAAAAAGTCATATATTTTTAATACTTTCCTATTAATCTATACAATTTCATGAATTTACAAGAATTAAAGCAGAAGAACCCAGCAGAGCTTATTAATGAAGCAGAAAAGCTTGGTATTGAAAATCCAAGCACTTTAAGAAAGCAGGAAATACTTTTTGCAATATTAAAAAAATTAGCTGAGAAAAATGAACAAATTACAGCTACAGGCGTGTTAGAAGTTTTACAAGATGGTTTTGGTTTCCTACGGGCTATTGAGTCTAATTATTTACCGGGCCCAGATGACATTTATGTAAGTCCAAGTCAGATTAGAAGGTTTGGTTTAAGAACGGGTGACTCTGTTGAGGGAGAGATTAGGGGTCCTAAAGATGCAGAAAGATATTTTGCACTATTAAAAGTAAATAAAATAAATTTTGATGAACCCGAGAAAGGTAAAAACAAGATTGCCTTTGACAATCTTACGCCCCTTTATCCTAACGAAAGAATTAAATTAGAAGTAGAAACAACTAAGGTTGAAAAAAAACCTGATAACACTGCTAGACTTATAGATTTGGTAAGTCCAATAGGAAAAGGACAAAGATCTTTGATCGTATCCCCTCCAAGAGCAGGTAAGACAATTATTCTACAAAACATTGCTCAATCTATTACTGCAAACCATCCGGAATGCTATTTAATGGTTCTTCTAATTGATGAACGGCCAGAAGAGGTAACAGATATGCAGAGATCAGTAAAAGGAGAAGTGGTAGCTTCAACATTTGATGAACCGGCTTCAAGACATGTCGCTGTAGCAGAAATGGTTATTGAAAAAGCTAAAAGATTAGTTGAGCATAAAAAGGATGTTGTAATATTATTAGACTCTATCACAAGGCTAGGAAGAGCTTACAATGCTGTGATACCGAGTTCTGGAAAAGTTTTGACTGGAGGAGTTGACGCAAATGCTCTTCAAAGACCCAAAAGATTTTTTGGTGCAGCTCGTAATGTTGAAGAAGGGGGTTCACTCACGATTATTTCTACAGCTCTTATAGATACAGGAAGTAGAATGGATGAGGTGATTTTTGAAGAATTCAAAGGAACTGGAAATTCAGAATTAATTTTAGACAGAAAAGTTGCAGATAAGAGAATTTACCCAGCGCTTGATATCACAAGATCAGGCACTAGAAGAGAGGAACTTTTATTTGAAAAAGATGATCTTTCAAAAATGAATGTTCTAAGAAGAATTATCAGCCCAATGGGAACAATGGATGGAATTGAGTTTTTAATCGCTAAATTAAAAAATACAAAAAATAATGCAGATTTTTTTGACTCAATGAACAAATCAGCAAATTAATTTTATTGTATAGTTTGATTGTTTAAACCTGTCTCGTATAGATAAAAACTGATTATACTTTCAAGTGTATCAATTTTATTTTCAATAGAGATTGCCTCAAGAAGTTTTTGTTTTTCCTCATTGGTGATTGGAGCAATCATCGCGAGTGTGTTTATTTTTTGAGCAGAGTCTAGTTTTTCAAATTCTCTCCAATTAAGCAATAATCCATTTCTTTTAAAAAAAGTTTTAGCTTTCTCCATTAAACTGTCTGCATCTATTTCGTTATGGATATTTTCCGCATCATTGCCAAAATTTTTATAATCAACTTGAAATTCACGGTAAAGCTTTTTACTAGATATTTCTTTTAGTATCTTAAATCTTGAGATACCTGTAAGATTAATCAAAATTCTACCATCTTTACTTTTTTGGTAATTGCTAATTTTTCCCAAACAACCAATATCATAAACAGAATCGCCTTCTTTTTTGGCTTGGACCATTCCCATTAATTTATCTTTATTAAAAGCATCATTCACTAGGTCCAAATATCTTTGCTCAAAAATGTTAAGTGGAAGGTTTGTTTTTGGAAAATATATGACACCGCTTAATGGGAAAACCGGAATTATATCAGGAAACTTTTTCATAAGATTATTATATAAAAAAATTTAACTTGTAGGTAGCGGCATTTTATAAAGGTTGACCATTGATAAGAGTGTGTACTATACTTCAGTAATTGCGGGCATAGCTCAGTGGTAGAGCGTCTCGTTGCCAACGAGAAGGTCGAGGGTTCGAACCCCTTTGCCCGCTCCAAATTAAGTTTTCAGGGAATACAATGACTGATTTATCAAAAAAAAAATGCATTGCTTGCGATGGCAATATACCGCCATTTGATAAAAGTGAAATACATAAATATTTAAAAAAAGTTGATGGTTGGGACGTAAAAAGTGATGAGGATAATAGTTTTTATTTAATTAAAAATTTCAAATTTAAAAATTTTGAAGAAAGTCAAAGTTTTGTAAATAAGGTGGGAAATTTAGCAGAAGAAGAAAACCATCATCCAGATATTTCGTTTGGTTGGGGCTATTGTAAAGTAAAAATTTTTACACACGCTATTCAAGGACTTGCAGAGAGCGATTTTATTCTAGCAGCAAAGATAGATAAAATTAATTAATGATTAAAATGTCTAATGCTTGTAAAAAGCATTTTAATCTTTGATTTATTCGCAGCATTTATGATTTCTTGATCTCTAATTGATCCACCTGGCTGAACTATAGTTTTTACACCTGCTTTAATAAGAGTATTTACTCCGTCTGCAAATGGAAAAAAGGCATCTGACGCAGCTATAGAATTTTTAATTTTTGACGATTGAAATTGCTTTGCTTTTTGAACTGCTATTTTACAACTATCTAATCTGCTAGGCTGACCAGCACCTATACCTATTGTTGAATAATTATTACATAGTACAATAGCATTTGATTTTACGTGCTTGCATACGTTGAACGCGAACTGTATCTCCTCTATTTCTTTCTTACTAGGTTTTAATTTAGTAACACACTTTAATTTTTTTTTATCAATTACAATATTATCTTTACTTTGTAGTAAAAAAGATCCACCAAATGATTTAACCGAAGAAAGGGTCTTTAATTTAAAATTTGAAATATCGATTATTCTTAAATTTTTTTTCCTTTTTAGTAAATCTAAAGAACTTTTATCAAAACCTTTAGCAAGAATTACTTCTAAAAAATTTTTACTAATTTCACTAGCTATATTTACATTTATCTTATAATTACAAGCAATAACTCCCCCAAAAGCACTTATTGGATCAGAAGCGTATGCATTTCTAAATGAAACTAGAGGAACTTTATTTTCGGAGACACCGCATGGGTTAGCATGTTTTATTATTACAGTCCCAGAATTTTTTTTTAATGAGTCTAAAATTTGTAAAGATGCAAACATATCATTGTAATTATTATAACTTAGTTCTTTTCCATGAACTTGTGTAAATCCAAGTTGCCTATCATCATAATCACTGACATATAAAGAACTTTGTTGATGGGGATTTTCACCGTACCTTAATTTTTGTAATTTTCTTCCAAAAATCGTTTTTCTTTCAGGAAACTCAATTTTAAGTTTCTTATTAAACCAAGTTGCAATCATAGCGTCGTAATAAGCTGTAAGACTAAAAGCTTTAGAAGACATTAATTCTCGAAATTTTAACGATGTTTTTCCTTTATGCACATTTAATTCTTTAATTAATTTTTCATAATCATCCTTATTAGTTACTATAGTAACATTTTTAAAGTTCTTCGCAGCAGCCCTAACCATCGTGGGACCACCTATGTCTATATTTTCTATTATTTTTTTAGGATTTTTTGTATTTGTAACTATTTTCTGAAATGGATAAAAATTTACAATAATGAGATCAATAGCGGGAAAATTTTGTTTAGACATTTCACTTTTATGTTTTTTATTCTGTCGATCATGAAGTATGCCTGCGTGAATTTTAGGATGAAGAGTTTTAACTCTACCATCCAACATCTCTTTAAAACCTGTATATTTTGATAACTCAACACATTCGTATCCCAATTTTTTAATTGAAGTATAAGTTCCACCTGAGCTTATTATGTTTATATTAAATTTTTTTAATACCTTAAGGAGTGAAATTAAATTTTCTTTATTAGAAACAGATATTAAAGCGTTTTTTACTTTTAGATTCATTATTAAATATTTTTTTTAATTTCCCAATTAAAGATTTTATTCTTATTTACTAAATTACCACTGATTGTAATACAATTACTATCTATTATTTTTTTTTCACCTAAAAATATACTTTTTTCTATATCCAGACTTTCATTGTAAATAGTAAAAAGTAGAGATTTGTTTTTAGAAATTTGAATTAATGCACTATTCCCGCTCATAGTTTTGACCACACTTAGTTTTGGGTTAATGTGAAATCTAAAAGCATACCTAATCGGATATCCATCCTTAGCTTTAAAAATATGATCTGAGCCTTTGAGAAAATTATTTTTCTTATCTATGTATATCTCTCTCTTGTGTGTGCATCCAAATTTTTTCTCATAGCCATTATTAGAAGCAGAACATCCAATGATGTCATTTTCATTTTTTGAGGAAATTTCAAAGGATTTAAAACTATTTTGAATTGAATTACCAAAAACCTTGTTGATCATTTTGTTGTTTTCAAATTTTGTTATAGATGTTTCATTAATAGTCAAAGTTGATTGGCATGCTGTAAGTCTGCTCAATAGTTCTGCTTTTTGTGAGATGTGGTTACCAAATCCAGAATTAGTTATAATTTTTACACCATCTAAAAAGTATTCGAAAGATAAGGGCCCAGATTGATAAGATTTAGAGAATTTTTTTTGAGGAGGTTTATCAATATCTATAATTACAAAGTGATTTTTATGCTTAATTTTAAACAAGCCTCCTAAGTTGTTATTTTTATAATCAGTCTTAAAATTTTCAAAATATTTTTCGATTTGAGATAATTTCACCGAATTAGCTCCATTAAATAAAGGCAAACAGTCATCGGGAGTTCTAATAAAGTAAATACAATTTAAATTTTTTTCAATTATATCATCTAAAAATTCTGGAACATATTTTTGACTATCTTTAATTATTTCTTTACAAAATATAAAGTATTTCGAAAAAAAAATTAAATCGTTTGGATTTCTAGATAAAGGGAAGCCGTTAGTATCAAAGAAATTTTTTACAACATTTTCAATTTCTTTAATCCCAAGATTATAGTTTTCCTCATATTCTTTAAAAACAAGACCAGTAAGAATTATAGCAGTCAAAATTTCTATTTTTTTTGAAATATTTTTTTCAAATTTAATATTTTTTTTTAGGTGATTGGTTTGACTAATAATACAATCTAAAAAATTTTTTCTAAAATCAAAGGTACTATTATTTAAGATAATATCTGTATTTAAAATCCAACTAATAATCCTTGCACTTAAAGTTGAGGTCTCCCATATTTTTTGTTTGTATTTGGAATTTTTTATCATCCATATAAAAATTATTTTTTTAATTTTTTTATTGTCAGTTTTTCGATCTAAAAGATTAAGCCAGAAAAAATTATGCATTTGATCTGTATCTTTTTTTTTATTCTCAAGCCAAAACATATTTGGATCAATGTCATTAATCTTAAACGTCTGATTATTTGATGGTGCAATAATCGATAATAAAAACGGATTTGGATTATAGTAGACTTGTTTTGGCGTTATAGACTCTAATGATTTATTGTAGTTCTTAGATGAAAAATATAATTTTTTGAAAAATTTTATTAATGTTATTTGATACGCGATCAAGTAAAAATAGACACTTTTCAAGGCAAACATCTACTAATTATTTCTGAGAATTTCTATATTTTTTTTTAGGTCACCCTTATTTTCTTTAAAGACAGTAGACCCCGACACAAGGATATTAGCACCTGCATCTTTTGCTTTGGAACAATTTTCAAAATTAATTCCTCCATCTATTTCAACATCTACATTTAAATTTTTTTGATTAATTAAATCTCTTACAGTTTTTGTTTTTTCTAAAACTTCCGGCATAAATTTCTGACCTCCAAAACCAGGTTCAACGCTCATGATTAAAACTAAGTCAATTTGATCTAAATGATCTTTGATTAAATCAACTTTTGATTTTGGTTTTAAGGAAATACCAACTTTTTTATTTTGATCTTTTATCAATTTTATAGTTTTTGAAACATCCGAAGTAGCCTCTGGGTGAAAAGTGATGATATCCGCACCAGCTTCAGCAAAATTTTTTATAAAACTATCAACAGGTGAAATCATTAAATGAACATCAAATGTTTTTTTTGTAAGAGGTCTTAGTTTTTTTATCACCTCTGGACCTATAGTAAGATTAGGAACAAAATGTCCATCCATTACATCAATGTGTATATAATCTGCGCCTGCCTTTTCTAATGAAATAACTTCATCGCCTAATTTACTAAAATCGGCAGACAAAATTGAAGGAGAAATTTTAATTAAACTGCTCATAATTTGTTTATATTTTAAACTAAAACTTTGTCAAAAAAATTAAGGTTTTAGTTGAATAACTGATAAAGTTGTCTAGAAAAATCACTTTCAAGTGGAAATGCCAGCATTCCCCATACATCATAGCCTAAAATATATGGCATTGCATAAAATCTAAATAAGTAGAAAAACCAAGCAACATAAAGAGCTATAAAAGGGCCCCATAAAAAACTAGGTGTGATAAATTTAAATAAGTTAATAATTGGATTTGTGTATTTAACAAAAACACGCATGAAGAAAAAAGTAGAGTCTTCCCTCTGAAAAATATTCATAAATGCTCGTCCAATTAAGGTCCACATAATTGTCCCTAATATGTAGTCTAAAACGATTGCCCAAGTAGGTATCATATTTCTAAAGTATCATGATTTAGGTAAAAAAAAAGGGGCGAAAAAATCGCCCCTTTTAATTTTTAATTATTAATAGTTACTACTACTGTTTACCAAGGATTGGTTTACCCGTTGGTATTCTAGTGTCATCTACCATTTTCTGTATTGATGGAGATGGTTCTTTAGTCATTAAACTAACTACAACCATTACCACTAAACAGATAGGTGCACCGATTAAACCAAATCTTAAGTGGTCGATACCTAAGAATGGCTCATTAACACCACCGAAAATTGGTACTGAAAACTTAGGATATACCCATAATAGGTAAAATAATCCTGAAAGAATTCCAGTAACTATTCCAGCAATAGCACCTGCTCTAGTAGCTCTCTTCCACCATACACCAAGTACAAGTGGGAAGAACAAGCCAGACATTGCAAAGTCGAATGCCCAAGCAACCGAACCTAAGATACTTGTTAGCCTGAAAGAGGCAATGTAAGCACCAGCAGCTCCGATTATTACTAGAAGTACACGAGCAACTAAAAGTCTTTTAGCTGTATCAGCTTTTGGATCTATGATTTTGTAGTAAATATCATGAGATAAAGCATTTGATATCGCTAACACAAGACCATCAGCAGTTGACATGGCAGCAGCCATACCACCAGCAAACACAAGTCCGGAGATTACGAACGGTAGTCCCGCTACTTCTGGAGTAGCTAATACTACAACGTCACCTCTCATGAACCATTCGTTCAACTGAAGTATACCGTCACCATTAAAGTCTGCGATAAATACTTGTTTAACTTCAGACCATCTCTGTACCCATTCTATAGACTGAACTTCAGAAATAGATTTTCCAATAATTCCAGTCGGTAGATTTGGATCCATTAATGCCAACTTAGACAATGTCGCTAACATAGGCGCTGAAGAGTAAAGTAAGAAAATAAAGAATAGCGACCAAGCTACTGATTTTCTTGCTGCTCTAACAGAAGGAGTTGTAAAGTATCTCATTAAGATATGAGGTAACGATGCAGTTC
>Ga0209630_10003044_pt1 | contig 15551 bp, 5 predicted proteins | sample COG_01_FD_184745 | JGI IMG/M metagenome (GOLD analysis project Ga0209630, IMG submission 184745) | Pelagic Microbial community sample from North Sea - COGITO 998_met_01 (SPAdes) (version 2) | ecosystem: Environmental > Aquatic > Marine > Neritic zone/Coastal water | place: Helgoland, sampling... | reverse complement strand
TTTCGGATGAGAAAGCGTGACGGAAGGGCTCGCCTTACCGTCCCTGACTACTTTCGTCACGTTGATTGGATTCGGCAGGGAAAGATCCGAGGAATATCGCACTACACTTCCGTCCACGCCTTCGAATTTCGTCACGTGGACGTGCACATCTCGCCTCTCATTATTCCAGTTGGAACCAACGAAGACTCTCCCGGCGTCAAGAACGTCGACAGTGAAGTCGCGAAGGGTTACTAGCGCGGCGGAAGTGTAATTCGCTTCTTCCACGCATAAGCCCGAGGAAACGTTTCTTACCAAGTTTGCGTTCGAGCGGCAAGTGTCTAGAATCGCAGAGTATCCAGGCGTAATCGAGATGTCCATAGTGATGTCCTGCAAACCCGTTGATTCGAACGATAACGTATATAAGCCTACCGCTGGGTTATGCAGAGTGATGTCATCGAATAGCACGTATCCCATGCTCGAGTTTTGAACCGTGTAAGTCAAGTTTCCGTTGTTGTTCACCGTCACGCTCACGTTTCTCGAAGCGTCATAAATGTAGTTGAGGCCTCCGTCCAAGATCAGCACTACGACACGGTCTAAAGTGGTCGTCTTCAGGGATGTGTACGACAACGTGGGAATGATCGTATCGGTCGGTGATAAGCTGAATGTGATCGGAATATACAATCGCGCCGAGGGACCGGACATGATAGAAAATGCCTGCGTCGCGTTCAGCAAACCACTTGCAGTGAAGGTAAGGGTGTAGTTCCCCGTCGCGGGGGCGTCGAGAACCAACGATTCGAAATTGTAGGAACCGAAGTTTTTCAGGATGATACCCGTATTTTCGCCGTTCGAAGTGATGAACGTGTGTCTCGGTCCCGCGATCTCCGCGGTGACCAGACGCGTCAGCGGGTTCGCAGTGCCGACGAGATTTTCCCCCGCGTCGACGACGGCGACTTCAGTAGTCGACAGCTCGACTAGAGGCAACGCTTGGTAGGTGGTCTGCGCGAACGTCACAACCTTCAGCTTCACCGGATCTCCTACCAACACTGTGATCGTGTAATTCACTCCAACGAACATGTCCTTGCCAGTGAACTCGATCACGTGCACGCCGGCAGAAGGACTCAGCAACTGTAAGTTTCGAAACCTCGCAATGCCCGGTTCTTCGCCGTCAGGGCAAAACCCTTTACGACAGGTCACGGCATAGTAACTTCCACCCTGACCAATCGCCTGTGGATAAGGGGCGAGCGTCGCGGTCGCACAAGATGCGTAGACGATGCGCCCAGTGAGCTCTTTGTCAGCGATGTAGTTGCCACCACCATCCACCATTATAACTTGCACTTCAGTCGAAGTTGGGTAAAGTTGCATCGACGTGATTGCAGTGACATACGCTGATTGAAAAGTCTCTCGAGAATTCGCGGGTGCGGGAAAACTGGTCGGAACGACGAGTTGTAAACCGTAACTTGAACCCTCGGAAAAAATCAAACCATATCTCAAATCGAAAAGTCCCTCAGAAGTGAACAAAATTTTATACTGATCACTCTTCGGCGGAGCCATGACTCGAAGACCAGAAATCGACGCAGTTCCATTGACGGTAAGAACGGAAAATTCAAAAACTTCCTCGCAGTCGTTCGGGGGCAAACGAAATCCTGCAGCGTTGCACTCGCACGCCGTACTGTTGATTTCCCTGCATAATTTTAAGTCCCCGAGATCGGAAGCGATCTTGACATCTCTATCTGTGCGGTTGTAGATGTGAATAGTATCGTTTCCAAACACGGGATTAAAACCCGCGTCCAAAACGTGCAACTCGAGCGTGTTAATAGGCGTCGCTAATCTCGTGGGGTAGTGATTACACGTGCATGCACTCGAAGTTACGCATTCAGGGTAATTCGAAGGACCGGTCACGACTTCGCAAGGAACTGGTAACGCGAGCATTTGAGAACGACCAGTAACAACGTGAATAAGCATCGTCGTTGGCTGAAAAGAAACGTCGCTTGAACTGAATTTAAGCTCGTAAGTCCCTTCTGCCGGCTTTGCAAGGTGCAATCCCGTGAAGTTCGCCTCTCCAGTCGATGTAATTTGCGTCAGAGAACCACTGCGGTAATAACTCGCGTCTGCTGCCAAAATTGCTCGTCGGTTTAAAGTCGAGTTGTTACCAACAACGAAAGAATAAGGTTCACGACTCGTGTCGTTAAGACTCGCGGTTATCGTCATGTCGCTGCGATCAATCCTCGTTGTCCGGTACGTCAGCGTGTTGCTGAACGTCGTCTCGTGAGTGGCGTCGATTAAAGTATAATGCGTCACGTTTTCGTACGTCAAAAGGTCCACGCCAAGTGACTGAGTTACAAAATCAATCAGAAGTGGAGCAACTTGAACTACCGTGTCTGAAGTGGGGGAGCTCGCACTCAACAGAACTGACGTTTGACTCGAGTTTACATCGGATAATACCTCGGTCGAATATTCGTAATAATTAGAGAAGCTCGTGATGCGGTTGCCGCCTCCGTCGACAGCATGTATCGTGAAATTATCGAGAGGTGTAAGTGCATCGTTTTGGTAAAAACCAACTTCCTCTGCCAACATGTTCGAACCGAGAGAAACTGAAACCAAATCCGCCGGAGAACCGTATATCTGCAGCTTCGCTGGCTGCCCAACTATTATGGTGACGACGAATGAACCATTTATTGCGCTACCGACGCTCGCTCCGTTTACTATCGCGTCTTCTTCGGTGAGGAAAATGGTATGATTGCCCGCCTGTTGTTCAGATAAAACGAGTTTGAATAATTGCGAAATGTGGGAAATAAACGCGGCAATAGGTTTGATTTTCGATTTATTTTTCGCGCACCTTCGGCTCGATGCACGATAAATCAACAGCCGGCGCTTCACCGTCGCCTGCAGTGTAAACCGTCGTTGTTCCGCTTAATTGCAACGTGTTTGCTGCGCGCAAAAAAAGAAGTCAAGTCGTCAGTTACGTGAGCTTTGAGCGCAGACGGTTCGTGTTCAAAATAATGAAAAAAGGAAACGCGCGGAAGCTGAGCCGGTGGAAATAAAAACAAGTGCGTTCTGTTCGTACATGTAAACTTTATCTGTCGAGCGACGGTGTGAGCGTCTGATACCGCGAACCGGTCGGAAGTGCCCATGAAATTTCCACCTCCGTCGAGGACTCGCACAGTGAAGTTATCGAAGTTCACGAGACTCGCTGCGGGAAAGGGTCCGAAGTCCGCAGGTAGGTTCGCAGCGAGCTGATATCCGCGATAACCCAGGGTCACGCTGATAATTTGATCGACGGAATCGAACCCGAGTGCAGAAAATCGAAGCGTGTACTCTCCGATCAACGGTGAAACCGCGTAAATCGGATTCGACGGGTCCGCGAATTTCCAAGTCCCAGTGTCGTTTCCCACCAGTGCTTCCAAAGTTCCTTCGAGTACCAGAGCCGGGTCCGAAGGACTCGAAGCCGACACCGTGACCCCCTCCGTGTAGTTCGTTCTCACCCAGTTGTTTCCGCCGTCGTACGCTCCGATTTCGACGCTCTGCGGTATTTGCACCCTCGCTTCAGTCGCGTCCATGGATATCGTTCCGTACGTGCCGTTCACTTTAAGGTACACCGCCTTTCCGAGAGATAATTTCACAACCGTGTGCGTGTACGCGACGTTCGAATCGAACGTCGTGCTAAACTGCACTATGTACTTAACGTCGGTCCCGTGATCGCCTAAGGACGCGTCTCCGTACGTGACGTCCGTGCCCGCGCCTGGAACCCGAGCCCCCGAAGGAGCCGCGGAGTCGAGGCTCAGGTCGAGGAACTTCACGAACCCGGCGGAGGAATCCTTGGACGTCGTCCCGCCTAAAAACGCGCCCGTCGGTCTCGGGACGTGAACGCCGTTCGAGTCAACCTCCGTGGACACCACGGTGGCGACGACGGTGTGACTCACGGTGTCAAGCGTTTCAAGCCCGTTACCCCCAGCGTCGATCGTGCCGACTATGATGTAACCAAGTTGAACCGACTGCGTCGAGTTGCGGGCGATCACGTCGTACGGAAAACCATCCGAAGTCGCGTACGCGCCGGCACTGCCGGGTTTCACGTGCAAACCTACCGCCTTTCCTGGTCGTATGGCGACCGCGAGAGAAGCGATGGCACTGAGAGGCGTGCAAGGCTCTCCATTCGTGCAATCCTCGCCGGAGAAATCGATCGTGTAATCGCCACGGATGGGAACGAAGTCGAACGCGACGTGGAACGTCGCGGAGCCGTTCACGGTCGTTTGCGTCGAAGTCGCCGCCGTCACCTGCAGCGTCGAGGCGCTCGACCCGGTCGACGCGGTCGCGTTCACCGAGGCCGTGATTTTGAATCCTCGAGTCCCCCCCGCGCCCATGTCGTCTATCACCTTCGTACCCAGAACGTCGATCAAATCCACGACCTGATCGTCGTAAAGCAGAAGCGTCCCGTCCGACTCCGCGGTCGCCTGATACGCGTACGACGGGTCTCGATCGTGCGTCACCGCCAACCCGTGCGGAGGGCCGTACGCGCTGAGCACGACGGTACCAGACGAATGAAAGTCGACACCGTTTATGGAAATGGAAACGTCCACGTCGGGCTTGGGAGTGCCACCAGCGAGCCAGGCGAAAGGAATGTACTGCGGCGAGTTCACTTGGCCGTGCGTGCCGCACCGGTTCCTTCCAGTCGCGTTGGACACGACGCACAAGGGACACTCCATCAAAGTCTGCGAGATGTAGGTTCCCGGAAGGTCGCTCGAGCTATCGCCGTTGTAGCGACACGTCAGTCGTTGGACCGATCCCGCGAGGCTGCCGTCGCTGTCGATGAATTTACCGCCGTAAATCTTGAGCGTCGCCGGGTTCAAGTCCGGGTCTTCACCGGTGAATAAAATTTTCGCGTTGAAGTCCGTTTCGACCCCATCGTTAGGCATGTCGTGACCCGTCGTCTCGAGCTGCAGAAGGTTCGGCGGGTCGTAGTAGAACACGATCGCCTTATCGTTATTCCACAGCGATCTTTGCCAGTAGAACGTGCTGTCTCCGTCCACGGGAAACCCATCGAACGATATCTGCACCTCCGCGTGCGTCGTCGACGTCGAAATCGTGTTTGCCGCTGACGGGACTTCGCACGTCAACTCCGTGGACGAGACGACCGTCGCGGGGACCCAGCCCGTGGTCTGGAAATTCGCGTCCACGACGCTCGCGTGCCCGAACCTGCAACTCACCGTGTGCGTCTTATGCGTCGGGTCGTCGTTCGCGGGGGTGTAAAACCCGGTTCCGTGGATCGTTACCAGCGTCCCCGTCGTCGTCGACGAGACGAACTGCGGCGAGATCGACGTGATCGACGCGGTCGAGTACTTCGTGTACGTCGTGCTCGAATCTCCCCGGCTCAGGGAGACGATCCCTTTAAGGTCCGCGACGTACGCGAGTCCGCCAAAGGGAACGATCTCCTTGAACGTCCCTACCCTCTTGAAGCATCCGGAGACGCACCCGGCGGCGACGTCGACTCCGCCGATCTCGACCTTCACGATCCTACCAAACGCCGTGTTCGACTTCGGCCCGACGGCGAGGTACATGAACCCCGCGTCCGCGTCCGCGGCATCCGGTTCGATGGTCGCGGCCCACACGTCCTTCTCGTCTAATCCCCCTTCCCCGCCGTTCAATGCTATCATCGCGGACGGGCTGTCTCCTTCGGAAAAGTTTAGAGGAAACACGAAGACGCACGCGGAGCGATGCTCGCATCCTACGCAGTTCTCGTCCCTTCCAGAAGTTCCCGCGTATCCGAACGACCCGTGCTTCGTGACAATCGTGAACGTCGTGAACCGCCCTTGTTTCGCGTCCACGACGCCTTCGCACGCGCTCGTCACTTTCACCGCGGTCGCGTCCAGATACATCTCGACGCCGTGCCCGTTCGCGGCGACGAAATCGTCTCGCCCCGCGGGAACTTTGAACAACGCGGGATACGACGTCCCGTCCGCCTCCACCTTCGCCGCGCCAGCGAATATCACGAACGCGTCCGCGCCGCTCAATGCGTACGTCGCGGTCTCGAACTTCAGAGCGTCGTACGACGTCGCGCACGCGGCGCACTTACCGCTGAGCAAGTCCGCGACGAGCGGCGTCTCCGCCTCGACCGTCAGCGTCGGGGATAGCAACCCGATCGTCGCTTGCGACGCACCGTCCGCGTTCGAGACCTTGTACACGACGTGTCCGGTCGCCTCGTTCGACGCCATCGCGTCTATGATCCCGTTGCCCGAATATGCGTGACTCGGATCTCGATTGTTATCCGAACCGATCACGCAGTCGTCCCACGCCGCGGACGAGCAGTCTGTCCCGAGATATTTCACGATTTTAAACGCGAACGCGGGATCCCCGGCGGCGCTCTTGTGCATGTTGTGAACGCCGTACACCCCGGTGATCGAACCAGACGTATCCAGCGCGAGTCCTCGAAACACGGAGTACCAACCCCCCGATGTCGCCGCGTCCGCATGCCCGTTCGCCCTCGCGTGCGTCACCGCCGCGCACCCGGGTTCGGTCTGTATCCCAACCGCGGCGCCGCAGTACCCGGAGGTCGGCGTCAACGGCGTCGGCTGCTTCGTGTTCGGGTCCGCGCGGTTCGGACCGCTCGAGCGCCACCCCCGGGATGTGAACCCACCCGATGTGTACGTCGCCGGGTTCAAAGGGTCCGCCTCGTACACGACCTCCGCGCCCGTGTTCGCGTCGTACGCAGAGACGAAGAGCACCTTCTTCGAAGGATCGAAGACGACGTCGGAGACTTGAATCTCCGCCGCGGGGGAGACGACGTACGAATACGCGTACTGGTCGTCTCGTCGCTTCTCTTTGGATATCCCCGGGTTCGGGAGCTCGCAGCCCTCTCCCGTCCACCCGGGCGCACACGCGCACGTCCCGTCCTCCTGGCACGTCCCGAGGCCGCCGTTGAAGCGGTTGCACTCGTCTTTACAGTAATCGAACGCCCTCGGTTGAACGACCGGTAGGACGCTCATGACGAAGAGCACGACGAGCGAGCGCATCGCCGTGCTCCGCCGAGTACGCGTGGACGTCGAGGACATCATGGACGGGGTAAACCGAGCGAGTGTCATCGTGCGAGCGTCCGTGCCGTGCGGCGTTCGAGCGACAAGATTATTATATCACCGTATAATAATGCATAATCGACGCTCCGCGGCGGCCCGCGGCCATCCCGTGCTCGTTCGTCTTTTCGATTGGCTACGTATCGAGAAAAGAGTTCTCGCTAAGGCGGGAAACGGAGCTAGTCTCTGCGTTCCGGCGCCTCTAGATGTGGCAAAGCACGCCGTCGGTGAAGGCGAATCGTATGCACGCTGCGCAAGCCAAAAAAACTCAAAAGTTCGCGCGGCCCCGCTCAGCGCTACCCGCCAGATTTCCAGACCCGGGCCCAACCGCCAAGAGGTTTTGATTTTTCGAGTACGACTCGAACGACGCAAATCCTGACTCGATTCCCATACGAGTACGAGTAGTTTCTTTGAATTCCGATTCTTTTTTCTGTATTTATTTGGGTTTACTGTACATGTAATATCGGGTGCGTTTTTTGTTTTGGTTCATGTTTTGGTTTTGAACTGTTGGGGGTGTTGTCGGCGAAAGGGAGCGGGGGCGTTGAGGCGCGACGGCGCGCTTTGAATTTATGAATTGCTGCTTGCGTAGTATTTACATGCTCTGAAAGAATTCGAAAGAATCACTACTTGCTTATTTCCCAACCCACCCCGTTCACGCGTGACGCGAACCTTGCTTAGAATTAGAAAGGTTTACGCGCGGCGTGATAAACTTCGATGTACTCGAGCGCGGGCCTGTTCCAACTCCAGTCCTGGGTCATGCAGTTCCTCTGCAGCTCCCTGAAGTCACCCGGCCTGTTGTAAAAGAGGTCGATACCTCTGTCCAGGGCGTAGTCGATCGACGACTCGTCCACCCCGTCGAAGCTGAAACCGTTCGGCTTCATCCCCTCCCACTCCGCCTTCCCGTGATCGATGTCGTAATCGAACACGGTGTCGTTCAAACCACCCGTCCGCCGCACGATCGGCACCGTACCGTACCGCATCGCGATGAGCTGCGACAAACCGCACGGCTCGAACATGGACGGCACCAAGATCATGTCCGCACCCGCGTAAATAAGGTGCGACAACGGTTCGTTGTAGTACAGGTGGAAGCACATGAAGTCGTGGTATCCTTGTTTCAGCTCGTGGAACATCTGATCGAAAGACTGCTGCACCTCCGGGTCCGGCGCGGACCCGAGCATGACGACCTGGCAGCCCCGCTCCAACGATCGCATGATCCCGTGCTTGATGAGGTGGATGCCCTTCTGCGTCGTCAAACGCGTGACGATGCCGATCATCGGCGCCTCCGTCTTGTTCGGGATGTTGCTGTGCGCGCACAACGCCGCCCTCGCCGCCGCCTTGCCGTCGTTGCACTCGTGCTCGTCGAAGTACCTCGGAAGGAAGTCGTCGTTCGCGGGGTCCCAGATGTCCGGGTCGATGCCGTTCACGACGCCGTGGAACTTGTCGAGGTTTTCGTAGATCGACTCGTGCCCGGACACCTCCTCGCGGTACGTCCTCGACACCGTCGTGCTGACCTGCGAGTACGTCATCGCCTCCTTGATGAGCGGCGCGCCGTAGTTCAGGTTGTGAATCGTAAACACGATCCTGGGGTTGGAGAGGCCAAACTTGTGGTAGTCCTCCCAGTAAGATCGCGCGACCGGCGCGGTCTGCCAATCGTGGCAGTGGATGATGTCCGGCTGACGGTTGCTCTGGAGCATCCACTCCAGCGCGGCTTTGCTGAAGAACCCGAATCGCTCCGCGTCCGTCATCGGAATCTCGAGGTAATCCGTGCCGTAAATCATCCCAACCTGGAACATGCCGTTCTCCGGATCGATGAAGTACGTGTCCACGCCCTCGACGATACCGTGGAACACCCTGTTGTACGTGCTGCCCCACGCGAACCCGGTGATCTCCTTGAAGTCCTGGATAGCCTCGTAGTTGATGACGTCGTACTTCGGGACGACGACCTCGACGCGGTGTCCTTCCTCCTTCATCGCTCTGCCGAGGCCGGTGACGACGTCGCCGAGACCGCCAACCTTCGCGATCGGGGCCATCTCGACGGAGACGCTGACGATATGCATCGGCTTCTCCCCGACCTTGTTCCCGCCGATGTCCTTCCCTCCCTTGATCGGGACGTGGTAATCGAGGCGGTTGTTGTTGTCGAACATCCCGGTGCCGTCTGGCGAAGACGCGAAGACGAAGTCCATCTTGTACGCGTCCGCAGGGACTTGGAACTCCGCGACGACGTGCGTCTGCGTCGGGTCGCTCCTCTCCATCTTAATCGGCCCGATGTTCTCGATGTGCGACCAGCGGTTCCACCCGCCGACGATGTACACCTCCGCGGCGGTTTTCATGCACGTGTTCGAGGGGTTGTAGTGCACGCGGACCGTCTCGCCCGCGAGCGGCTGCGGCGGGTCGACGAAGAGGACGTGCTCGCGCTGCTTGCGCGTGACCTCCGCGGCCGCAGCCTTGGACTTCATGCGGATCTTGTCGCGGCGTTCCTTGCGAATCGCCGCCTTCTTCTCACGAACGAAGCGCTCTTCCACGAGATCGTGGTACAGCTCGACGGCTTGGCGATACCGCTGGACGTCGAGCTGCTCCTCCGCGCCGTCGATAGGGACGTGGTAATCCGCGCGGTTGTTATTGTCGTACTCGGAGCCGCCGTCGCTGAACACGAAGTCCATGACGAACGCGTCGTCTGGAACGTCCACCGTGGCCTTCTGCCACCACGATCCTTTAACGGCCTTAACCGGCTTGCCGAGAACCTTGAACCGCCCCTTGACGGGCTGCATGACCTCCTTCTGCGGCTCCTCCCAGTTGTTGCAGCCGGAGTTGATGGTGATGCTTCCGTACTGCTTCACCCCCGCGAGGTTGGTCGCCGCGGCGTTGTAGTAGACCGTGACCTCGCCGCCAGCCTCGGGCATCGCGGGCTCGACGAACCAGTGATCGCCCGTCTTCGGGACGGTGCCGTTCTTGACGACGTGAAGGAGGTGGCCGATCGTCTCGTCCGCCTGCTTCTTCGCCGCTTGCCAGTCCTCCGCGTTGCCTTCGCCGGATTTGATCAGCTTGTCGAGGTCCTTGTACGCTTGCTTTGGGTTCTTCTTCGCCCGCGCCTTCGCCTTCTCCATGGCCTTGGCTCTTGCCTTGGTTTCCGCGATTTCCTGCTCCTCTTTTTCCTTCTTGATGCGCGCGGCCTCTTCGGCTTCGGCTTGGATCCGCGCCGCCTCTTCGGCGGCGGCTTGCGCGATCGCGGCTTCCTCCGCGGCGGCTTCCTTCGCGAGCGCGTCCGCGGCGATGGCCTTCTCCGCCTGTGCCTTCGCTATCGCCTTGTCCGCGGCGGCTTTCTCCGCGGCGGCGGTCGCGCTCGCGGCGCGATCCGCGGCAGCCTTCTCCGCGGCGGCGCGGTCCCCCTTGGCCTTGTCAGCCGCAGCCTGATCGAGCGCATATTTCGCCTGCGCGCCCTCCGCGGCGATCGCCTTGAGCGCTTCCGGGTCTGCCGCGGAGAAGATGTCCGCGGCGAGCTTCGCCTCGGTGGCGTCGTTTTGCGTCGCGCGCGCGATGATCGCCTTCTCCTCCGCGACTTCGATCACCTTGATGATCGCGACCGCGGCCTCGAGGGCAGCCTTCTCCGCGGCGGAGCACGCCTCGGACGCGGCGGCCATCTCCGTCGCGGTCTGCGCTTGCGCGATCGCGTCCGCGGCGACTTTCGCCTTTTGCGCCGCGGTCGTCGCCTGCGGGAGCGGGGGCATCTTCGCGCGGATCTTGCTCTCGGTCTCGACTTTGTTCATGACCTGGAGCTTCACGAGCTCCGCTTTCGCGGCGTCGAGGGCTCTCGCCTTCGCGGTCGCGATCGCTTTCGCCTTCTCCTCGAGCGCGGTCTTCGCTTCCGCCTCGGCCTTGGCCGCGATATCCGCCTGGGCCGCGAAATACTGCTTCGCCGCGGCTTGCTTCTCCGATTGCGTCATCGCCGCCTTCTTCGCGGCTTCCGCGGCGGCTTGCTCCGCGGCCATCGCGGCGGCGGCAATTTCGTCGGCCTCCTTCTGAGCCGCGGCAGCCTTGGCTTCCGCGGCCGCGAGAGCGGCGGCTTCTTCCTCTTCCTTTTGCTTCTTCGCCGCAGATTGGACGGCTTCAGTCTCGGCGGCTTGGCCGGCGGCGAGCGCGGAGGCTTCGTCGTCCACCATGGGCACAACCTTGACAGGCGGCGTCGGCGCTTTCGGCGGCGCGGGCGGCGTAGGCGGTTTCGGCGGCGCGGGCGGCGTCGGCGCAGCCGCTTCGGGCGCGGCGATGCCCATGAGCGCGGTGGCCTCGTCGCCGCCGTTCATGTACGCCGCGGCAGCCGCGGCTCTCGCCTTGGCTTCCGCGGCGCGCTGCGCCTTCGTGTCCGCCGGGTTCATACCGGTCGCGCCAGTCGGGGACGGCGCCTTCGGCGGCTCGGGGGGCGTCGGCGGCATGAGCGCGGCGGCTTCGAGCTCCGCGCCCGCGAGGGCGGCAGCCTCGAGGGCGGCAGCCTCGAGGGCGGCAGCCTCGGCGGCGTCGTCGTCGAGTTCCACAGGTTTATCCACGACGGCGACGGCGACGGCGGACGAGGCCATCTCGGCTTCTTGAGCCGAGGCCTCGAGCGCGGCGGCTTCTTCAACAGCGGCGGCGTTGACCTTCGCCCTGGTTTTCTCGGCTTCCTCCTCAGCCTTCTTCGCGCGCGCTTCCTTCTCCGCGAGGAGTTCAGCCTTGGCTTGTTCCGCGGCAGCCTTGGCTTGTTCCGCGGCAGCCTTCGCGGCCTCGGCTTGCGCGAGCGCGGCTTCGGCCTCGGCCTTCACCTGCGCTTCCTCGGCTTCGACCTTCGCGACTTCTTGTTCGCGCATAGCCTGAGCTTTCGCGGCTTCGACGGCTTCCTTCTCCACCTTCGCCTGCTCCTCCGCCGCGGTTTGTGCCTGCGCTTGCTTCTCCGCGTTCGTCGTCTGCGAGCGAAGGTTCTGCTCCAGCTCCATGATGCGCTTCAGCTCGGCTTGCTTCTCGAGAAGACCCGCGAGCTCGGATTGTTTTTTCTCGATGGCTGCGCTGTTCGACACGGGTTGCCCCTGGTTTACGGCCGCCCTCTGCTTGAGCTCGAGGTTCTCGATCTCCATCTGCTTCAGCTGGAGAAGCGCGACGTTCTCCTGCTGAAGCCTCTGAAGCTCCGCGCGCATGTCCTGGCTCGACGGGCGCTCGTTCCTGTTCTTCAGGCTGGCGATCTTTTTCCGCATCTGCCTCACCTCGGAGGAGCTCGGCGCGGGGGTGTCGGGGGACAACATCGCGCGGAGTTGGTTCTCCGCCTTGGCGAGCTCCGCGTCCGTGTCCGCGGTCGCGGAGGGGACGACGGAGGAGGACCTTTGCCCGCCATTTTGGGGCGTGCGCGGCAGCGCGCGGCGACCTGATGCGAGAGCGCGGGCGCGGGATGGTGAGATAACGACCGCGTCGTGGTGCGTGTGGTGGAGAAAAAGAATTGAAACGACGGCGCGCGGGGAAACGAGGGAAACGCGACGCGCGCGCGATCTCGCAAGCGGGTTTGAGACGCGCACCTCCGGGGGCGAGTTTAGACGCGACGAAGCGTCCGGAGACCTGCGTTAGTGAGGAAGAACGCGAGCGGATGTCAGCGGAGAGCAGGGTGAGGACGGGACGAGCCGCGAAGGGGCGGGGACGGGAGGCTGGGAGCAGCAGTGCGTAGAATTGCCCACGCGCACCTGCGACGCGCGCGCGTTCGTCGCGACGGTGGGTGTTGCTCCCTTGCGTTCCCCACCGACGGTGGGGGCGACGCGTATAGCGTTGACCGCGACGGAAGAGACCGCGGGCGCCATGATGGAGCTGCGTGAGGCTTTGTGAAGCGCGCGGTCGTGATTCTTTGCGGGTAAAAAAAAGCACGGAACCTATCCACAGGACTTATTCCCGCGCAATCGCCCGGAGCCGTCCGATTTTTTTTTCGTGGCTGTGAGCGACGAAGGCTTTCGAAAGTGTATGGCGTACGTCTTGCGTACGCGCATTTAGTCTCACATTTCTGACGTTTGGCGACCGTTCCGTTCGGAGATTCGCAAATCGTTAATGGCGCGAAATCGCTTTCGACCGAGCGTTGTTGATCTGTTGTTGATCGGTCGTGGCGCTTTCGAGCGTCGAAAGTTCTCGATCGGCGAGTCGGCGAGTCCGGCGTCAAAATCGCGGCACCCCGTGCGCGTGCGTCGCCGTGGCCGTCTTCATTCACGAGCGCGCGCCGCCGCCGCCGCGCGCCGCGTTCACCCCAGAGAACCGGCACGAGCGATGGCGATCGAAATGGCGTCGATCCGCGCGAGCGTCGCGCCGTGCGCGCGACGCGCGACGCCGCCGCCGCGCGTCGCGCGAGCCACCCGCGTGGCGACGACGCGGGCGACGGCGACGTCATCGTCGCGCGAAAAAGCGCGCGTCGTCGTCGTCCGCGGTCGGGCGCGGCGCGGCGGCGAGCCGCGCGAACGCGTCCGCGCGCGATGCGCGATCACGCGCGTGGGCGAATCCGCGGACGATTCCGACGACGACGACGCGAACGTCGCGGAGGTGGAGAGGAACGCGGACGGTTCGCTCCCCCCCGACGCGATCCAGATTCCGATGCCGAAGCGCCGCGCGCAGCTCACGTTCACGTGCGATAAGTGCGAGGCGAGGAGCACGAAGATGGTGAACCCGGACGCGTACAAGCGAGGGACGATGTTCGTGCAGTGCCCGAACTGCGAGGTCTGGCACAAGATCGTGGATAACTTGGGGATGATATTCGAGCCGTGGAACGACGAGCGGCACGCCGCCAAAAACGCCGCCGTCGTCGCCGGCGACGCCGTCGTGTCCCCGGAGGCGTCGTCGAACGCGCCGGAGGAGGACGCGGACGGCGTGGAGGAGGACGACGACGCGATCGAGAAGGCGTGACGTGGTCGTCGCGCCGCGTAGATTGTGAGTAGCGTAGAGTAGTGTTTTGTCGTGAACGCGAACCGTAGGGTAAACAGACAGCACACTCTGTGCTTCCGTGTGGCCGCGCACGGCTGCGAGCGGAGAGGACGTCTTGATTTCACAACGAGATGAGCGCGCGCACCGCGGGGCGTCTCGCGCGAGGACCCGTCCCGGATGGGTTGTCGCGCGCCGCGCGCCGCTCCTTGGCGACGCGCGGCAGGGCTCGCGTCGCCGCGACGCGCGTGGGGACGGACACCCTGGGCGTCGTCGTCGTCGACCACGGGTCGAGACGGAAAGCGTCGAACGAACTGCTGGCGCGTCCGTCGTCCGTCGCTCTCGCGTCGTCCCCCTCGCGCCCCCCCGCTCTCGCCTTCGCCCATCGTCTGACCACGCGCCCGATGCCTCGCCGCCCGCAGGAGGAATTCGTCAGGATGTACGTGGAACACACCGGGAGGGAGCTCGTGGAGCTGGCGCACATGGAGATCGCGGAGCCGTCCATCGACGTCGCGTTCGCGCGGTGCGTCGAGCGCGGCGCGACGCTCGTCGCGGTGAGCCCGTTCTTTCTCTCGCCGGGAAGGCACTGGCAAGAGGTACGCCGCCCGCATCCCGTCGTCGTCGGTCGGTCTCCACGCCTCGCGACGCCCCGACCCCTACCGACGACGTGACGTCCGTCCTCACGCGTCCGTCGTCTCTCGTCTCTCGTTCGCGAAATACGACAGGACATCCCGAAGTTGACCGCGGCGGCGGCGGGGAAACATCCGGGGGTAAAATACTTCGTCGCCGCGCCGATAGGGCTGCACCCGCTGATGAGCACGATCGTGGACTCGAGGCTGGAGACGTGCGTGAAGCATCTCACGGAGGGGGGGGGGAAGTGCGACCTGTGCGAAGGGAAGGCGTTCGGATGCGAGTTCGCGCGAGGCGGCGTCGGCGGCGACGCGTGACCACTCGTCACGGTAGATGATAATCGAACGCGAACAGCGGCGACGTGGGCGGCGTCGGCGTCTTCCGAGCGCGAGGAGAGACCGCGGTCGCGTAGAAAGCGCGTTCGCTTTGCCTATTACAAAACTACCCGCGCACCCGGTCCCGTCGGAGCACCGCCCGCTCCGCTCCGGCGCGTCGCGCTCACGCCTGGCCAATCTTCGCCTTGGTCTTCTGCCAGAGAAGGTCAGTGGCGCTGTCGCCGTCACCCTGAGAGTAAAGAGAGAGAGGGAGGGAGGGAGGCAGAGGCGTCAGCGTTCGTTCACGTTTTGACGCGCGCGAGCAAAGGGAGGGGCGCGCCGGCGCGGACGCCAGCCGAGCGACGCGAACGGGGGCGTCGCCGAGTCGGGCGGGTGACCGCGTCGCGTCACGCCGAGACGGCGCGGGACGAGCCGAAACGCGTCGTCCTCGCGGAGAGCGCCGCGCGCGGATCTCGCGTCCGCGAGCGCCCCCGTCGCGGGCGCGCGCGCGGCCCCTCGCGATCGAACCCTAGCCTAGCGGACGAGAGAGCACGAAAACCCTAACCGAGCGGGAAGGTCCCTCCGGGGAAACGCGCGCGCGCGAACGCGCGAACGACGCGCGCGCCCGCGCGAGCGCGTTCTGTCGTCTCCGCGCGTCTAT
>Ga0209630_10003040_pt1 | contig 15562 bp, 10 predicted proteins | sample COG_01_FD_184745 | JGI IMG/M metagenome (GOLD analysis project Ga0209630, IMG submission 184745) | Pelagic Microbial community sample from North Sea - COGITO 998_met_01 (SPAdes) (version 2) | ecosystem: Environmental > Aquatic > Marine > Neritic zone/Coastal water | place: Helgoland, sampling... | reverse complement strand
TTGGATCAACTACTCAAGATGATGTAATCGATTACTACTTTATTGAAATAGTAGATCAAGGTGGAGTGGGTATTGGAACGTACAATTCTGAATCTTTTGAATTAAAAACAATCTTCCCTAATCCTGTTGTAGATAATTCCAGAATTCAATTTATTTCTGGTAAAAGCCAACAAGTAACGTTTACTGTAATGAACGTTTTGGGCAAGACAATGATCAACAAAAACATTTCAGCTAAGCAAGGTGTTAATGAATTAACTATTTCTTCTGAATATTTTTCAAACGGAATTTATTTGTATTCAATTACTGCTGATGGTAAAACTTCTACTAAACGTATGGTTGTAAGAAAATAAAGTTTTAACTTTTTTTAAAAATCCTGCCTAGTAAGCAGGATTTTTTTTGCCATGAAATTCGAGATAACCATATTAGGGTGTGGTAGTGCCACACCAACTTTAGTGAGGAATCCTACTTCTCAGGTTGTTAATGTTATGGAGAGGTATATGATGATTGACTGTGCTGAAGGAACACAGCTTCAGTTAAGAAAATACAAAGTAGCTTTTCAAAAGATAGATCACATATTTATTAGCCACTTGCATGGAGATCATTATTTAGGGTTGGTTGGGTTAATATCATCCTTTCATTTGTTTGGAAGAAATAAAACATTGCATATTTATGGTCCATCAGATTTAGAACGAATAATTTTTGACCAATTAAAAGCCAGTAAAACTTTTTTGTGTTACCAAGTCAAATTTCACCCATTAGTCAATGATTCAAGTGAGTTAATATTTGAAGACAGTATACTGGAGGTTCATACAATCCCTTTAAAGCATCGTATTTATTGCAATGGATTCCTTTTTAAAGAAAAGAAAAAGGATAGGAGATTGAGTAAAGAATTAATAACCAAATATAATATACCGGTTGAAATGATGCCCAAATTGAAGAACGGTGAAGACCCGATAGGTCTCGGGTGGGAAGATTTCAAAAACCAAGACCTTACTTTACCAGCCCATAGATCTAGGTCGTATGCTTTTTGCTCAGATACTAGTTATTTGGAAAGTATAGTCCCATTGATTCAAAATGTGGATGTTCTATATCATGAATCTACATTTCTGAATGATATGAAAGATAGAGCTAAGTCTACTTTTCATTCTACTGCTCAACAAGCGGCAAATATTGCATTATTGGCAAATGTTGATTCATTACTACTCGGGCATTATTCTGCTCGATATAACTCTAGTATAGACTTTGAAAATGAAGCAAAAGAAGTATTTGAAAATGTGAAAGCTGTTGAAGATGGAGATGTAATAAGTATTCCAATTTAAATTCTAATTACTAGATCATCATCGTTTTGCTCAAATTCACGCAGTAATTATAAGCATTGAATTACAAAAGAAGAAATGTCGTTTTAAGAGTTCTGTACAAGCCCTTTATTTGCAAGGAGCTATTAAAGATTTGAATAAAATTACAATATATTTTGTACATTTGTAGACAAATTTACAAAACACAGTATTGAATGGCTAGATCGCAAGAAACATTTGGAAAAAAGGAAAAAGAAAAAAAGAGAAAAAAGAAACGTGAGGATAAGCTTAAAAAAGCAGCTGAGCGAAAAGAAAACTCTAATAAAGGAGGAAGTTTAGATTCGATGATGGCCTATGTTGATGAGTTTGGAAATATCTCAGATACTCCACCAGACCCAACAGTGAAGAGAGAAGAGGTAGATGCAGAAAGTATTGAGCTCGGTGTTCCCAAGAGAGAAGAAATTGTTATGGATGCCGTTCGAAAAGGAAAGGTTGAATTTTTCAACGATCAGAAAGGGTTTGGTTTTATAAAAGAAGATGAAACACAAGAAAAATTCTTTGTACACGTTCACGGTTGTACAGAGGTAATTGTAGAAAATGATAAAGTTTCATTTGAATTAGAGCAAGGACTTAAAGGACTAAACTGCGTTCGCGTAAAAAAGATTTAATCATAACATAGTTATATTTATGAAAGACGGACTAGTTCCGTCTTTTTTATGCCTATTAGAAAAATAGATTATTTAGCTGAATGGTAATCAAGGATAACTTATATGCCGCACAAATTTCTGGGAAATAAATTCCACAATCTTATCTAAACAGTCTTAACAAACAATTCTCTGTCAAATCGAATTCTGGGTCCATAGATTCCATTTTTTGCTCTTTTCCCAACACTTATAGCCATACATATTTTAGCAGACCTCGGAAGTTCAAGTAAATCATGAACTCTATTTTCATCTAAACCTTCCATTGGGCAGGTGTCGAAACCATAGGAACGAAATGCTAACATTAAGTTTTGACAAGCTAAAGCAGTCGATTTATGTGCCCAAGTTCTCATGTGAGATTTTGATGCTGGACCTCTTGGTGTAGGTTTTTTAAGTCCCATAAAAAACAAAACAACTTTTTTAATTGCTCCTTTAATACCCATTGGGCCTTGGTCATAAGCTAAAGGAACAATTTTGTTGTAATATTGAATAGCAGCCTTAGGTGTTTTGACTTCATCCTGTTCTTCAAAAGCCTGTAGCATTAACTTTCGAGTTGTTCTCCACATTTCGGGACAAGCAACTGCTACAATAATTTCTGGAGCAGTGGTAGCTGCCGGTTGATTTAAACAATATTTATTTAATAATTTTCTTTTATCTTTTGATTTAACCCAGTAAAATTGCCAAGGTTGTAAGTTGGATGAGTTGGGTGCTAACAAAGCCAAATCAAGGCATTTTTGAATTATTTCTTCTGGTACAGGGTCATCTGTATAAACTCTACAACTTCTCCTGCTATTAACTAATTTGGTGAAATCAGCTGAATTCTGATAGTCAGATTCTTCTTTGTAATTTAAATCTGGAATTTTAGAAAATATATCAACTTTTGCCATTTGTTTTATTTTAGAATGAAAAATATTTATTCAATTGAATTATTAATAATAACCAAATTAATTCACGAAATTGTAATTTCTAGGGTTCATTTATACAGTTACTAAATACTGTATCGTAAAAATTGAAAAAAAGAAATCAGTTTTGGCAAATTAAATATCATTTATTTTTCAATAAAACAAAGATTAGTACATTATGTTTTAGCGTATTTAAGTACATTGTCATGTTTTAAATAATAAGGTATTAGGGATATGATGTTCAGGGTAATTGTACTATTTGTTTTTTCTATAAACCTTGCTTATTCTCAGGTTGAACCACTAAATATTGATATTGTTAGAGGTCCATATGGAACTCCTCATATATTTGCTAAAACAGATAAGGAAACTGCTTACGGTTTGGCTTGGGCGCATGCTGAGGATGATTTCAAAACGATACAACAAACATTTTTGCCGGTTAAAAATTCTCTCGGTAAACATTTAGGTAAAGATGGAGCATTGCTCGATTATGTCATCCAACTTTTGCGTTGTGAGGAAACAGTTGATGCTCATTACGATGATTTGTCTCCTGAAGTAATAAATGTGATTGGAGGTTATGTAGAAGGTATAAACGCCTATGCTTTAAATCATCCAGAAGAAATTTTAGTGAAAAATACTTTTCCAATTTCGGTGAAAGAATACTTGGTTGGATTTCATTTGGTAGTACATTTTTTTTCTGATGCTGGAGATGTAATTAGAGATCTTTTTGGAAATAGGATTTCTTCAATTACTGATTCTACTTTAACGAGTATTGGTTCGAATGGTTTTGCTTTCAGAAGTTCAAAAACGAAAGATGGAAATACATATTTAAACGTAAATACACATCAACCACTAGAAGGTCCATTCGCCTGGTATGAAGCTCATTTGGTTTCAGATGAAGGATGGAACATGCTCGGGGGGTTATTTCCAGGATCTCCCATGCCTTTTATTGGAACCAATGAGAATTTAGGTTGGACCCATACCTACAATTATCCAGACTTGATAGATATTTATCAGTTACAAATGAATCCGAAAAATAAGAATCAATATCTTTTTGATGATAAATGGGTGGATTTGGAAATCTCAAAAGCAAAGCTCAAGGTTAAGTTGAAATTTGGAGTAACTATTCCATTTCGTAAAGAGTTATTGTGGAGTAAATACGGGCCAGTAGTTAGAAATGATAGTGGGGTGTTCTCTTTTCATCTGAATGCATTAGAAAATATTTCCGCTATTGATCAGTGGTATCATATGAATAAGTCTTCTAATTATGACGAGTTTACGCAAGCATTAAATATTATGGGTATACCCAGATTTAATGTCATATATGCAGATAGAGAGGATAATATTTATTACTTGAGCAATGCTCAACTTCCGGTTCGAGATACTTCTTTTGATTGGAATGTAGTTTTACCGGGGAACACCTCCAAAACTATGATTAAGGAATACCACAAGCTAAAAGAGTTGCCGCAATTATTCAATCCCTCTCAGGGATATTTATTCAACACGAACAACAGTCCTTTTAATTGTGCACATCCAGATGATAATCCAGATGAGGAAGATTATCCGACTACTTTTTCATTTCAGGAGAAAATTAATAACAGGAGTTTAAGATTTGAAGAACTGATTCAACAATACGATAAGATTTCCTATCAAGATTTTATTGATATAAAATATGATCAGCAATATCCAACTCCTATATTCTGCCCCTTCGAGATAAATGATATTTTCGAATATAGTTCTGCTGATTATCCAGAAACTAAGGATTTAATCGATATTATTCAGGCCTGGGATAGAAAAGCAGATACAAATAGTATTGGCGCAGCACAATGGTACATTTACTACGAATTACTGAATAAACGTATTACTCAAGTTAAACATGATTTAGCTGCTCCTGTTCCTTCTGCTTTAATTGTTGGAGCTTTGAAAAGTACAAAGGATTATTTCTTAGATAATTTTGGGAGAATTGATGTTGTATTTAAAGATTTTCAAAAGCATGTGCGTGGTGATGTTGAGATTCCTGTATCTGGTTTAGTTGATATGATAGCTGCAACATCAACAACTAGTTACAATATTGGTGTGGTGAAAGCTGTTTCTGGTGATTCCTATATTATGTTGGTCAGATATGGAGATGACCAGGTGGTAATTGAAACAGTTTTACCTTATGGAACTAGCGCGCATCCAGACTCGCCTCACTATACAGATCAGATGCATATGTATGTTAATCACAAAAGGAAAAAAATGTCATTGTATAAAGATGTCATTATGGAGAGTGCAATTAAAATTTACCACCCAAAATAATCAACTAACATCTTTATGTAAATTGCCATGAATCAGTTGTTTTTGAGATAAAAGAACTAATATTTCGGGCACTTGAATGATCTTAAAATCCAATAAAAAATTGTTAATATTAAAATTATATTAAGCATCACTTTTTTTAAAATAAATAAGTAGTTTCGCCTAAAAATTTACTAACCACCAAACATTAGTTTTACTAATTCAAGCATGGAAAAAAACACCGATTACCTAGCAATCCATAAGTTGCTGGTCGCTAACAGAGGTGAAATTGCAATTCGAGTATTAAGAGCAGCCTCAGAACTTGGAATTCGAACAGTTGCAATTTTTACACACGAAGACAGATACTCTCTGCATAAGTTTAAGTCTGACGAGGCTTATCAAATTGGAAGAGATGATGAAGCTCTAAAACCTTATCTCGATATAGACACAATTGTAAGTATTGCAAAAGAAAAGGGTGTTGATGCGATACATCCGGGGTATGGGTTTTTGTCTGAAAATGTTGAGTTTGCTAAAAAGTGTAAAGAAGCAGGGATAAAATTTATTGGACCCACTCCTGAAGCAATGTCAATGCTTGGAGATAAAGTAGCTGCTAAAAAAATTGCTATTAAAGTAGGTGTACCTGTAATTGAAGATAATAACCAAGACGTAACAAGTGTTGCAATAGCTGAAGAAGAAGCTAGTCGTATAGGTTTTCCTGTTATGCTGAAGGCCGCTGCCGGAGGTGGAGGTAGAGGAATGCGAATTGTAAGAAGCGTTGAAGAGATTGCAAAATTATTTAACGAAGCAAAAAATGAAGCATTAAGGGCATTTGGAGATGACACCATGTTTATTGAAAAATATGTGGAAAATCCCAAACATATTGAAGTCCAAATAATGGCAGATGAGCACGGTAACATGGTTCACCTATATGAACGTGATTGTTCTGTGCAAAGAAGGTTTCAAAAAGTTGTTGAAGTAGCTCCTTGTACGTCGATTAAACAAGAAACAAAGAATGCACTTTATAAGTATTCTTTAGACTTAGCAAAACATGTTAACTATAGCAATGTTGGGACAGTTGAATTTTTAGTAGATCGTGAAGAAAACATTTACTTTATAGAGGTTAATCCCCGTATTCAGGTGGAACATACGATTACTGAAGAGGTTACAAGTATTGATATCGTGCGTTCGCAAATCGTTATTGCAACGGGCAGAAAATTAAGCCACTCCCAGATATTCATTAAAAGTCAAGAAGATGTTCAATGTATTGGTTTTGCAATACAGTGTCGAATTACGACGGAAGACCCAGCAAATGACTTTACGCCCGATTACGGAACTATAATAGCTTACAGAAATGCAGCAGGTTTTGGAATTCGTTTAGATGAAGGAAGTTCTTCTCCTGGAACGAAAATTAGCCCATTCTTTGATTCTATGCTTTGTAAGATAAGTGCTTCAGGAAGAACGCTACAAGGGGCTTCTCAACGATTGAATAGAGCTTTATCTGAATTTAGAATAAGAGGTGTAAAAACAAATATTAAATTTTTACAAAACGTAATTACCAACGATACCTTTATTAAGGGAAATGCAACGGTACAGTTTATTGAGAATACGCCAGAGTTATTTGATTTTAAAAGAACCAGAGATAGGGGTACCAAGCTATTGACCTATATAGGAGAGACAATTGTCAATGGAAATCCAGACGTTAAATACGTGGATAAAGGAAAGAAATTTATTGAACCTGTATTGCCAGATTTTGATCGTTTCGCACCATTTCCAGATGGGACAAAACAAAAATTGAATGCTTTAGGGCCTGAGAAGTTTGCGCAATGGATTCGTCAAGATAATAAGATTCATTATACAGATACTACATTTAGAGATGCGCATCAATCATTGTTAGCTACTAGAATGCGAACATTGGACATGTTGAATGTGGCAGATAGATTTGTAAAGAACAATCCGCAAATGTTCTCTATGGAGGTTTGGGGTGGAGCTACATTTGATGTTGCTTACCGTTTCTTGAAAGAGTGCCCATGGAAGCGATTGCAACTTTTTAGAGAGCATATGCCAAATACCTTGCTTCAAATGCTGATTAGAGGTTCAAATGCAGTTGGTTATACAGCTTATCCAGATAACTTGATTGAGAGGTTTATTGAGAAATCTGCTGAGAATGGGGTGGATGTATTTCGAATTTTTGATTCTTTGAATTGGTTAGATGGAATGAAAACTAGTATTAAGGCAGTTCGTGAAAGAACGAATTCTATTGCCGAGGGTTGCATTTGTTATACTGGAGATATACTGAATCCAGACCAAACTAAATACACCTTAGATTATTACGTTGATTTAGCCAAGCGCCTGAGAGATGAAGGAATTCATATCCTTGCGATTAAGGATATGGCTGGACTTTTAAAGCCTTACTCTGCTGAAGTTTTAATTTCTAAATTAAAAGAAGAGATTGATATTCCTATTCACTTGCATACACACGATACGTCGGGCCTACAAGTGGCAACCTATTTAAAAGCGGTCGAGGCCGGAGTTGATATCGTTGATGTTTCTTTGGCTTCTATGTCTGGTCTGACTTCTCAGCCTAACTTCAATTCGGTTGTTAAAATGCTGGAGGGTACCGAGCGAGCTAGGGATATGAATATTGAATCTTTAAATGAATTCTCCAACTATTGGGAATCTGTTCGAGAGTTTTATTACCCATTCGAATCTGGTTTGAAAGCTGGTACCGCGCAGGTATTTGATCATGAAATACCAGGTGGCCAATATTCAAATCTACGTCCGCAAGCAAGAGGTTTGGGCTTAGAACATAAGTTTGAAACTATCAAGAAAAACTATCAGGATGTCAATAATTTATTTGGAGATTTGGTTAAAGTAACACCCTCAAGCAAAGTTGTAGGTGACATGGCTATGTTTCTAACAGCTAATGATATAACAGCAAAAGATATTGAAGAAAAAGGCGAGGAGTTGTCTTTTCCAGACTCTGTAAAAGCATTATTTAGAGGAGACTTAGGTCAGGCTTATGGAGGTTTCCCTGAAGATATATCTAAGATGGTTTTAAAAGGAGAGAAGCCTTATTCCAATAAACCAAATGAACATCTCGAACCTATTGATTTTGACAAAGAGTTTAAGGCGTTTAAAAAAGCGTTTAGCAAACATTGCGACGAGTTAGATTTCCTAAGTTACAAGCTATATCCAGCAGTGTTTAAAACGTACTATTCTGAATATGAAAAGTATGGAGACTTATTTCCTTTACCAACTAAGACCTTCTTTTTTGGGTTAGAAAACAACGAAGAGATTATTGTCAAATTGGGTAATGGTCAATCTATTCAAGTGCAATTATTATATGTAACAGATCCTAATCAAGATGGGATTAGAAGCGTTTTCTTTAAATTTAATGGAACCACAAGGGTTATCGAAGTTAAAGATAAGAATGTTAAAACGGATAAGGTTGCTCATAAAAAAGCTACCGCTGATAACGAGATAGGCGCCCCTCTTCAAGGCAGTTTATCTTCTGTTGTTGTAAAAACGGGTGATACAATTAAAAAGAATGATCCGCTATTCATTATCGAAGCAATGAAAATGGAGAGTACGGTAACCGCGCCCTTTGATGGCAAAGTAAAAAAGGTGCACATAAAAAGAGGTGTAATGGTAGAGCAAGATGATTTGGTAGTGGAGTTTGAGTAAATTACTTTTTAGCGAACAGATCTTGCAGCAACAAAAAGTGCCTTAGTAGATATTAACAATAAGATAATACCTGTACAATTGTATATTTACAACCATGTTTGTCAATTCCAATATCGTAAATGAAATAGTCACTTACTATCAGGAGAAATTGAGTGAACTATATCCTAGTAATGAATTGAAAAACATTACCGAAATGATGTTTGAACATTTTATGGGGTGGGATAAAATGACATTAAGGTCAAATAATAAGTCTTCACTATCCGAATCGGAATTGCTCTTGTTTCATAAAGCTTTAAAAAGACTGTTGAAAAATGAGCCTGTGCAACATATAACTGGAGAGATGGAATTTTATTCATTGCCCTTCAGAGTAAATAAAAATGTTTTAATACCCCGCCCGGAAACAGAAGAGCTGGTGGATTTGGTTATTAAGGAATGTAAGGGTTCTGAAACAATTTTAGATATTGGAACTGGATCCGGTTGTATTCCAATATCTCTTAAAAAACAGTTAAAAAAAACGCTTGTTTATGGCGTGGATGTTTCTGAAGAGGCGTTGGTGGTTGCAAGAGATAATGCCGCATTAAACTCAACGGAAGTAACCTTTTTTAAAGAAGATATTCTTCAAATTTCATCTATCAAGGATTCTTTGAAAAAAGAATTTGATGTTATTATAAGTAATCCTCCCTATATAACTAATTCTGAAAAGAGATTAATGAACGAGAATGTTCTTATCTTTGAACCGCACATTGCTCTTTTTATTGAAGATGATGAGCCTTTACTGTTTTATGATAAAATTGGTCATTTAGCATATGATAATTTATCTTCTGGTGGCAAATTGTATTTTGAGATAAATGAACATTATGGTAATCAGACAATGAAGCTTTTAAAGTCCATTGGTTTTTCGGATATTCGAATGATAAAAGATTTACAAAATAAAGATAGAATTGTTACAGCAGTTAGGTAAAATACTTCTAGTTCTTATGTTTGTCACCTTTCTTAAAACTTCAGAAGGGCAGATATTCAATATATCCGTAAAATCAGATTCAATAGAAAATGATGGAAAAAAGAAACGCAAATTTTTATTCGCCCTAGATGCGCGTAGGTCTTTTGTGCTGAACCGTAAAACAAAATTCACTGGAATTAAAATTGGTGCTACTGTGAATAATAAATATAAATGGGGGTTAGGAATATATGGTTTGGAAAACCCAATTCGAATGAATGATGTTTTTTTAGATAAGGAAGAGTTTCCGGATGCAAGCGATACTATATTGTTTGATTTTAATTATATATCTTATTTTTTTGAACCGATTTTAATTAAAACCAAAAGATGGGAGGTAACTACACCTTTTCAAATGGGTATTGGGTCAATAAAACTATCCTACAGAGACACAACTGATACGAAAGATGTACTTTTTCAAAAAGGGGGTTCTCCAATTCTAGGATTTTCAAGTTTAACACAATATAAATTATTCAGATGGTTAGCTCTTGGTGCTGGTTTTGGATACAGGCTTATTGTTTTGAAGGACTCTGAGGTGAGAAGGTCTGTAAGTGCTCCGATTTATAATTTTCAAGTAAAAATTCTTTTCGGAGAAATATATAAAATGGTCTTTAAACCACATGAATTAGAAGAATGGTCTTGAGGAATAGAACACAGGGAAAAATCGAACAATTAACCAAAGAGTTAAACGCGCATAATTACAGTTATTATGTTTTAAATAATCCTATTATTAGTGATTACGATTTCGATGTTTTATTGAAGGAATTACAGTTCTTAGAAGAAAAACATCCAGAGTTTGCAGACGATAATTCTCCAACAAAAAGAGTGGGTGGAGACATTACCAAAAACTTTCTAAGTATAACGCACCGTTTTCCTATGCTTTCATTGGGAAATAGCTACTCTAAAGAAGAAATAACGGATTTTGACACGAGAGTTCGAAAAGTAATAGAAAGAGAAATTGAGTACATCTGTGAGCTAAAATATGATGGTGTAGCGATTAGCTTAACTTACGAAAAAGGAGAGCTTACAAAGGCAGTAACAAGAGGAGATGGCACTTCTGGTGAAGAAGTAACTGCAAATATTCGAACCATTCGATCTATTCCTTTAAAATTAAAGGGTGATTTTCCAAATGACTTTGATATACGTGGAGAAATAGTATTTCCACATGCTAATTTTAAGAAGCTCAATGAAGAAAGAAAGGAATTAGGAGAACCTGAGTTTGCTAATCCAAGAAATACAGCTTCTGGAACTATTAAAATGCAAGACTCTTCCATTGTGGCAAAAAGAGGACTGGACTGTTTTCTTTATGCGGTTTATGGGAATAATTTATCATTCAAATCGCACTATGATGGATTGTCAAGTGCTGGTGATTGGGGTTTTAAAGTTCCAGACGAATCTGCCAATTACATTAAAAAAGTAAAAACAATTGAGCAGATTATGGAATTCATCGATTATTGGGATGAAAAGCGTGCTGATTTGCCCTTTGATATTGATGGAATTGTTATAAAAGTAAATGCTTACGATAAGCAAGAAGAATTAGGATATACAGCAAAATCACCTCGCTGGGCCATTTCCTACAAGTTTAAAGCAGAACGCGTATTCACTAAGTTGAATTCTATTACGTATCAAGTTGGACGTACTGGAGCAATTACGCCTGTAGCTAATTTGGAGCCAGTTCAGTTAGGAGGAACAACTGTTAGGAGAGCAAGTATGCACAATGCAGATCAAATTGAAAGGCTTGATATTCGTGTAAACGACACAGTTTTTGTAGAGAAAGGAGGGGAGATTATCCCAAAAATTGTCGCTGTAGATGTTGATGCACGTGAAAAAGATTCGAATAAAACTATTTATATCAGTGCATGTCCAGAATGCGAAACACCTCTCATCAGAAAAGAGGGAGAAGCACAACATTATTGCCCTAATGAAAATGGTTGTCCACCGCAATTAAAAGGAAAGATGGAGCATTTTATTGGCCGTAAAATGATGGATGTTGATGGCCTTGGTGCAGAAACAATCGAACAGTTATTTGAAGAAGGTTTGGTAAAAAATGTTGCCGATTTATATGATTTAACATCCGAACAATTGCTTCCATTAGATCGAATGGCAGAGAAATCTGTTAACAATTTAATTGATGGATTAATCAAATCAAAGGAAGTTCCGTTTGCTAAAGTTTTATTTGCTTTGGGAATTAGATATGTAGGGGAGACAGTCGCTAAAACATTGGTAAAGCATTTTAAAACATTGGATTTATTGATGTCTGCTACAGCGGAAGAACTTGTTGAAGTTGATGAGATTGGGGAACGCATTGCAGATAGTGTTGTAAAATATTTTTCAGAACCAACAACCGTTCAATTAATAGCAAGGCTGAAAGCAATAGGACTTCAATTTGAAATTGGAGAGGAAGAGCTTAAAGGAACATCATCAGTTCTAGAGGGGCTTATTTTCGTTATTTCTGGTACGTTTAATATGTCTAGAAATGACCTTAAAAAGGCAATAGAGAAAAACGGAGGTAAAGTAGGGAGTTCTATTTCTAAAAAGACGAGTTATTTAATTCGCGGTGAAAACATGGGCCCAAGTAAATTAAAAAAGGCGGAAGATTTGGATGTTTCTATGATCGCTGAAAACGAGTTTATAAAAATGATTGAACAAAACCCTCCAGGCGATTCTATAACAGAGAGTAAACCAACTCAAGGAAGTCTTTTTTAAAGTTGGCATTCGATTGTGCGTAAGTATTAGAATATCATTTTTATTCAATGCTGGTAATCACTTATTTTTGTACTAGATGCAAGTTATAGATAATATTAAAATTAAAGCGGGAAGACTTATTCTTAATAGGGAAGTTAAAAAAAGTGCGAATAGAAACCCGATTGTTTGTAATTTAAATAACGCATCCAGTGTTGCACTGTTAATGAATATATCGGATGAATCTGATCTGCAAAAAATAACAAAGTTTGAGAAGTTTTTAAAAGCAGAATTTGGAATTAAGAAGGTTTTTATTCTTGGCTACTCCGACAACAAAAAGGAAGACCCTGAATTTTTACGGTCTAGTATAAGTTTTGATTATTTGCAACGAAAAGATTTATCTTGGTGTGGAGTGCCTTCCGGCACTGTTTACGAAAACTTTGTGGCCGAGCGATTTGACATTCTAATAGATATGACGAATTACTTTAATGTTCCATTGCGGTTTGTTTTGTTGCGGTCGAAAGCCAAGTTTAAAACCGGAATATTTTCAGAAGAATCTCAGCCATATTTTGATATGATGATTGCTTTTGAAAAAGATGATTTCGAAGAATATGCAAATCAATTAGTTCATTATTTGACGATAATAAATGCCAAGTAATCCTGAAGAAAATAACATTGTACTCGTCGGATTTATGGGGACAGGAAAAACCACCATTGGAAAACTATTAGCAAAATCTATGAACTTTAGTTTTATTGACACGGACGAGGAAATTGAAAAAGAAGTAGGAATGTCTATTGCTCAGATATTTAAAAATAAAGGAGAGGGGTATTTCAGGGAATTGGAAAGTGATTTCATTAAGAAATTACGTCTAAGCAAATGCATTATTGCAACCGGAGGAGGTATGCCATGTCATAATGATAACATGACAAAATTGAAGGTATTGGGAACGGTACTATTTATAAATACACCCTATGATTCAATAATTGAAAGATTAAAACTAAATCAGGATTCAAGACCTCTTTTAAAATCAAGTTTGGGTAATGAAAAAGATGAATTGTTTAGCTTGTTTTTAAAAAGACAGCAAATATATAAGTCTTCGGACAAAGAGGTTGTAGGTGACAATAATCCCAGTTTTATTGTGAAAAAAATACGGGAAATACTTAAAAAGTCTCTCGAAAAATAATTGAATCCCTACGTTTTCTCGTTTACCCCTTATTAGTCTTTTGAACTTTTTACCTTTATACGGTGAAAGTATTGAAACTAATAACAAAACCTTTTCGGAGTCTCTATAACTGGGGTAAGAGAAGAAAGTATTATCTGCTCGGATTTATTAGTGTGCTGATTCTAATTTGGCTTTTTTGCCTCCCGACCCAATTATTTAATACACCTACAAGTACAGTTCTTTTAGATAAAAATGGAAATATGTTAGGTGCGCGTATTGCTGATGATGGTCAGTGGCGCTTTCCAGCTAGAGACTCGGTTCCTTATAAATTTGAAAAAGCAATAATTCAGTTTGAAGATCGAGATTTTTATTTGCATATCGGTTTTAGTTTAAAAGCTTTTTCTAGAGCAATGAAACAAAACATATCAGAAGGCAGAGTTGTGAGTGGAGGAAGTACCATACCAATGCAAACAATTCGCTTATCTCGGCAAGGTAAATCACGTTCAATATGGGAGAAAATTGTTGAAGTTTTTCAGGCTACTAGAATGGAATGGAGTTATTCAAAAGAGGAAATACTTGCACTATATTCTTCTTATGCTCCAATGGGGGGGAACGTGGTTGGCTTGGACGCGGCATCTTGGAGATATTTTGGACGTAGCCCGGAAAACTTAAGTTGGGCTGAGGCAACTACTTTAGCTGTATTACCAAATGCCCCTAGTTTAATGCATCCTGGAAAAAACAGAGAAAAACTGATTGCTAAAAGAAATCGTTTATTGGATCGATTGCATTTGGTTGGAGAGATTGATAAAACCGAATTACAACTCGCTAAAAGTGAGCCTTTGCCAACTGCACCGCCAAGTTTACCAAATATATCTCCCCATGTGATAGATAGAATTATGTCTTCCAAAAACAAAGGAAAGACAGTTAATTCAACGTTACAGTCTTCTTTGCAAAATGAAATAAATAATATCGTGGGCCGACACCATAATCGATTAAAAGAAAATGAAATATACAATATATCGGTTATTGCAGTGGAGGTAGCTACGGGAAATATAATAGCTTATGTTGGAAATGCTAAAGGAAAAGAGCCTGAATACGGATATCAGGTAGATGTTATTAAGGCGAGAAGAAGCACAGGAAGTATTCTTAAACCTTTTTTATATGCTGGGGCATTGGAAGATGGAGTGATTACACCCAATCAATTAATACAAGATGTTCCGACTATAATTTCTGGATATTCCCCTAAAAATTATAATGAGAAATACGATGGTGCAGTGCCAGCAAGCAGGGCGTTATCCCGATCTTTAAATGTGCCAATAGTTAAATTGTTACAGAAGTTTGGCGTACAAAAATTTCATAATCAATTAAACAGAATGGGGATGACAACTATTGATCGTCCTTCTTCAGATTATGGGCTTTCTCTTGTTTTAGGGGGAGCAGAAGCGAGTTTAATGGAGCTTACTTCAGTTTATGCAAATATGGCAAAGACGCTGAATGATTTTTCGTTTGGAAGAAAATCTAAATTTATTCAACCTACTTACGTAAAGTCATTTATTAACGATAGAGTAAATGATAATTTACTGTTATCTCCGAGCGCTACTTGGATGACATTTGAAGCTATGCTTGCTGTTTCAAGGCCTGACGCAGAAGCTAACTGGCAACAATTTTCTTCTTCCCAAAAAATTGCCTGGAAAACAGGAACTAGTTTTGGTTTTAGAGATGCTTGGGCAATAGGTGTTACTCCAAAATATGCCGTGGGTGTTTGGGTAGGAAATGCAGATGGAGAGGGGAGGCCTGGTATAGTTGGAGTTAAAGCTGCAGCGCCAATATTATTTGATGTATTTAAAATATTGCCAAAATCGAATTGGTT
>Ga0209630_10003039_pt1 | contig 15563 bp, 12 predicted proteins | sample COG_01_FD_184745 | JGI IMG/M metagenome (GOLD analysis project Ga0209630, IMG submission 184745) | Pelagic Microbial community sample from North Sea - COGITO 998_met_01 (SPAdes) (version 2) | ecosystem: Environmental > Aquatic > Marine > Neritic zone/Coastal water | place: Helgoland, sampling... | reverse complement strand
GGCAGGAAAAGTTGCTGTAGTTGCTGGGTATGGTGATGTTGGAAAAGGTTCTGCTGCTTCATTAGCTGGTGCCGGAGCAAGGGTTATTGTTACTGAAATTGATCCAATTTGTGCTTTACAAGCTGCAATGGACGGTTTTGAAGTGAAAAGAATGGATGATGCTTGCAAGGAAGCAAATATTGTTGTTACTACAACTGGTAACTTCAACATTATTGAAGGGAGACACTTTGAATCAATGAAAGACCAGGCTATCGTTTGTAATATTGGGCACTTTGACAATGAAATTGACATGGCTTGGTTAAACGGCAAGTACGGTCATACTAAAGACACAATCAAGCCTCAAGTTGATCAATACACTGTTAATGGTAAAATTATTTTTGTTTTAGCTGAAGGTAGATTAGTAAATTTAGGTTGTGCAACTGGACACCCTTCTTTTGTAATGAGTAATTCATTTACAAACCAAACATTAGCTCAATTAGAGTTATGGAACAATACGGATGCCTACAAAAATGAAGTATACATGTTACCTAAACACTTGGATGAAAAAGTAGCAAGGTTGCATTTAGCTAAAATTGGTGTTGAGTTAGAAACATTGACACAAGACCAAGCGGATTATATTGATGTAAAAATTGAAGGTCCGTACAAAGTAGATCATTACAGATATTAGATTTTTTCTCCTCGGAGATATTGATATTAATAGTACTTTTGAAGTCCCATCCCGACCCCGATAACTATCGGGGTTAGGATGGGATTTTTTTATAACAGCACATGAAGTTTGGAGGTCGATTAAAATATTATTTAGTAGGTTTTAGCATTGGTATAATTGCTTGCTTGATCATCTTTAAAGGAAGGGGCTGCGAATGGCTACCTAACGAAAGAGTGCTTAACTCCATCCGTACGAGTAATATCTATTTCACTGCGCAGGACTCTTGTATGATGGCAAGTAACAACATTACTAAAAAAGATATCTTTTTATTATTAGCTAATGGTGATGTTGATTTTAGCAAAAGCAACACGGAAAGAAAAATACACCTTTATGTATTGGATCATAAAGAACAAAAAGCAGAACTGAAACACTACGTAATTGAACATGAGGGCTTAAAAGTTTCTTTTAACTTATACGAAAGAGATTCTGTTGTTTTTATTTCGAAATTTAATGGCTTAGAAACATCCAAGAACTGCTCAGGAGAATCTGATATTGCAAAAGCCATGTATTTGCCGAATGATATGACATTAGAAAAACTATCTTCAAATAAATTGAGGTTTGAAAAGGTATTTAAATGTGAAATGGATTGCTTTGGAATAACTGACACAGATATTGACTCGCTATTTACAAATGGGGAAGTATTGTTCAATCACAGTTACCCAAACAAGAAGCCAAATCCATTGTATTTTATTGAAAAAGAAATAAATGATGTAACGTTCATATTTTGGATTGAGCAAGGAGCAACTAAAACAAGATTAAATAGGATTGCTAAGCTAAAAGAAGACACAGACAAAAGTAAAACTTACGCTGTAGAATATTTATTTTCGGAAAACCCTAATTGCGATTGCGACTAATAAATACTACTAGTTATTCTTGAATTTCTCATGAAAACGAATATCTCTTTCAAGCACTTCTCCAAACATGGTTTTTTGTTGTAATTGCAACCACAATTTAGCATCGTGAATGTCACTAAATATTTTAACCGGATTAGCTGATTTACTTAATCGGATATAAAATTTAGCATATACTCTAGCAGATAAAGTATTAATAACAATTGCTTCAGCAATTTTAATCTCCTTCGTTAAAGTATCTTTCGCAAAAAATTCTCGAGCACCAGCTGAAATGCTGCCATATACAAGTGCGTCAACTAAAGACAAGAACGGCTTACCTTTCACAATTGAGTAGATAGCTTTGTTTGCTTCTATAGCATCTCTTAATTCAAAACATCCGTCTTCTTTAAATTTCAAAAGGACTAGATTTCCTTCCAAAAGCTCTATAAAGCCTTTCTCTAATTCAATTGTCTGTAATTTCGGATATTGTGTTTTCATAGGTTTTTTTCCGTTTTTCATCTAATAATATACCAAACTTAACGAAAAATTTTGAATTAACAATATACAACATTTATCTATTATTGGTTACCTAACCGAATATACCCAGACAGCAATACCATCTTCTTTTAGTGCTGTAGATTGTTGAATTGCCATTGCTTTGTTAGCATAAGAGCTGACACAAGCATAGGTAAATTCATTCTCTAGATTAAAATAGATGAACGAAGCATATCCTTTAGCTGATAATTCTTTTACCAATCCTTCGGCGTTTAATTTGTTTTTAAAACTACCAGCTATCAAATAATATTTATTCACTTTATTGCTAATTATTTTATCCGGTAAAACCTTTACAGATTTCTCAATTTCTGATTCCAACAGAGCTTCCTTTTCTTGACGTGGCAATTCAATTTCTGTTGTTACCTGTTTTCTGAAGTCTATTTCATCAGCATTTTGCGCAAGCAATTCATCATATAGCAAATCTGTTACTGTAGAATCATAATAACTATCATGAAACACCATAATACTGCCTTCATAACAAGCCACCCATATATTGTTAGTTTCATCGTCATACGCAATCCCGATTGGCTTGTCATTTGTTTTAATATTGTCCACAACCTTCATATCTAAGGTCCTGACTTTTGTCAATTTATCACTTCCGTAATTGACTACATACAAATGCCTTCCGTCTCCAGAGAGAGCCATCGAACGAGGAAGACTTCCTGTTTTAATTTTTGTAATCTCGTTGGTAGATAAATCAATTTTGCCAACTACTCCATCTCCATTTAAACTTACATACAGATTATCATTTTTTGGACTCATACATAAATGACGAGGAGATTTCCCAACATCTTTTATCCAAGTTTTTTCAAAAGTTCTTAAATCAATAACAGCTATTTTACTTGACCCCATTATAGCTACATAAGCTTTATTTCCTGCACTATCTACTTCAATTCCTCTAGGATAAGTTCCCAATTTTATTCTTTTAACTTCTTTTGATTTGTCCGTATCTATAACGCTCAAGTCACTACTACTCCAGTTGGTAACCAGCACATATTTACTATCAGGTGTAGCCGCCAAATATTTGGGAACCGCTCCAACCTTAACAATCGCGTCAATCAACAATGTGGAAGTATTAATTTTATAGACAAAGCTACTATCGTAAATTCCTGTTCCGTGACAATTATCACAACCAGGCTTGTTGAATTCAGTTGCCTCTCCTCCACTCATATTATAATTGGAAACCCAAGCATATCTACCTTCATGTGTAAATGTACACTCTACAGGTGCCCCTCTATACAACCCATTTCTTTTAGAATAGCCGTACTTATTCAATTCTACCTTATCCGAAATGGTTTTCAATAACTGAAAGTTTCTGTTATACACAGTAACAGTGTGTTTATACATCATGTTTTGGGCGAAAAATAGCCCATTTCCCGAATGAACAATTGATTTAGGATTGATTTTACCTTCAATAATTTTCAATTGAGATAATGTACTGTCCTCTTTATATGCAAAGGCCGAAAAAGCATTTAAAATAAAACAGAGATATAGAAGTTGTCGAAGCACCCTACTTACAATAATGCTGTAAAGATAGTTTTTTATAAAAAATAGAAACGAAGTGGATGCTTATGATTCTTAATAATTAAAGTTAGATGGGAGAGTTATGGCTTTAAGATAGACTGCTCCAATAACATTGTCGTGAGCTCCTATTGTTTCCTGACCTTCTATTTGAGGATACATAGTATATGTAGTGCCCGGTGTAAGACCCACCATTATAAATTCAACATGAAAGCCGTAAGAAGCATCATTATCATAGGCAATAAAAGCTCCTGTTGATGAACCATATTGTACAGTCTCTGCCCAATTTGTAAGCTTAAAAGAAATTTCCTCACCAACAAGAGTTGTTCTTTGTCCACTACCATATGAACCGTTTAGTGTTATTAACATTCTACCATGAGATGGCGCAACAAACTCTATGTATGCATGAGTTCCATTACCATCATTGCTAATAAACTCATAGCCATCACTTATATTTGCATCATTTGCATAAAACTTTTTATAACCAACCATTAACCCACCTGTTTGACTAACATCAAGATCGTGTTCCGGTGCTGTAGTACCAATTCCAACTTTACCTTCTACAATTAAACCATTTGCAGGAGCTGTATTACTACTTGAATATGTTGACCCGATCGACAAATTATTAGTAATACCAACATATCCCAATGTGTTAATTAGAAAATTTTTATTTCCTCCACCTCCAACACTCGCTAACTCTAAAGCAGATGCTGCTCCTGCGCCTAATTGTCTAAACTGCCAATTTCTTTCAGTATTCAAATCTAAAAGAACTGCACCATCCGATTGATTAGTAACCTTTAAAGTTCCGTTATTTACATCTAATAATGTTGATGGAACTGGAGTACCTATACCAACATTTTCACTTAAATTAGTTGGATATAAATAATTATTACTTCTAGTCCACTTAGAATCTAGATAGTTTGTTAAATCAACTGTTGTATTGTCATTTGTTAACGACAATGTATTTCCAGATAAATTCAAGTCTTGATTATCCGTATTATCTAGATAAAGAGAAAGATCAACAGGTGAAAGGTCGTTGGTTAACGACAATGTATTACCAGATAAACTCAAGTCCTGCTCATCAGTATTATCTAGGTAAGCTGTCAAATTAACTGAAGTTGGATCTTGCGTTAAAGACAAAGTATTTCCATTCAATGATAAATCTTGATTTGTACTACTGGAAGCTAATCTAATATTATCAATGTGCCAAGCTTCCCAATGTGTAGTAGTATTACTTTTAAACCTGATTTTAATTGACGAATAATTACCAGCCAAAACCAAAGAATTTGTACTTGAAAGTATCGTTCCATTATTCCAGTTAGAAAATTGCGTAACTGTATTCCAATTTAAGCCAGCATCTACAGAATATTCAACATCTAAATTAGAACCATATGTTCCATCCCAACATGGTCCAGTAGTATTACCCGACTCTGAATAATAATCAAAAGACAAGATTAACTCTGAACATCCATTAATATTAACTTCAGGTGTAACAACATTAGAAGTCTCAGATATTTTTATGGAATTATCTGAACTTAAACATGCTGCGGATACTTCAGCCAGACCGCATGGATTAGAACTATAACAACCCACATTAAACTCCCATCCTGTTGGGATTGTTCCAGTAGTTGTACTCCATGTAGAAAAATCTTCAATATAATTTACATTGCAACCCACTAAAGCTGATAAATTTTTCCAATACACTTCATTGTTAGATCCAATTACTAACATTTTATCCGTATCAGCTATATCTTCAGCAAGGTTTTCTAACTTAACACTACCATCAGTATGCAATGCTGTTGAAGTTCCTGAACCTGTATGGGTTGCATTAAAATAACCAGCAGTAAAATTTTCGGAATCTCTTGCATTTCCTTTTGATGAAATCCCAATATATTCTGCACTTCCTAGATACGCAGAAGGCGGCATTGCTCCTTGACTAAATAGCTGATAATCAATTCCATAGCCAGTAACTTGAGCCCCGCTATGTTGGGACGGCATTACAACATGATCTAATTTTAATAATCTAGTAGTAGCACTTATTGCTTGAGATGGGCCCCACCATTCTTGATAAACACGTAAGCCCGGTGTCAGACTTCCACTCGTTCCAATATTTCCACCTCCACCAATAACATCTAAATAAGCTGCCGGCGAAGAAAATGAATTACCAATAGCAACTTTTCCCATAGTATAGATATCATTATTGATGTTATTAGACAATTCACCAACACCTGTCTTTGGTGACTTATACCAATCATGATCTCTAAATGGTAGCAGACTTACACCTGTTCCATCTTCAATTAGTAAAGAATCAAAAAACATATTAGCACCATAAGTTATTGTTAAAGATTGGTCATCGGTTCCAAGAGATGATAAAGCCACACCTGCTCCATCTTCAATTAACAAACTATCATTGGTTAGTGTTAAGTTCTGATCATCGCTCCCCGTTCCATCTTGCAAGGATGATAAATCTGTAGATAATATACCTCCGGCATCTGTAACTTCTAATGAAGTTCCATTTAAAGCTACTCCCGTATTTAATTCATTGGTTGGATCTGCATCCGCATCAACTACCCCATCTTGTAAGCCCACTAAATCTACAGTTGTTGATGCTCCATTCTCAATATCAATCTGTAAAGTGGTTCCTGTTAAAGTTGCTCCTGTTAAACCCTGATCATCTGTCCCAAGAGATGATAAAGCCACACCTGCTCCATCTTCAATCAGCAAGCTATCAATCGTCAATGTTAAATTCTGATCATCGGTACCCGTGCCATCTTGTAAGGAAGATAGGTCTATTGTCTCACTAGTTCCTCCTTCAATACTTATTGTTAAATCCGTTCCTGCTAAACCAGACCCTTGGATGTTCTGGTCATCTGTCCCAAGAGATGATAAAGCCACACCTGCTCCATCTTCAATCAACAAGCTATCAATAGTCAATGTTAAATTCTGATCATCTGTACCTATTCCATCTTGTAAGGAAGATAGGTCTATTGTCTCACTAGTTCCTCCTTCTATGCTTATTGTTAAATCCGTTCCTGCTAAACCAGAGCCTTGGATGTTCTGGTCATCGGTTCCACTATTCGTTAATAAACTTAGGTCTATTGAATAAATTCCTCCAGCGTCTGTAATCACTAAATCATTACCAGCTAATGCTACACTGGATATTAGCTCATTGACAGGATCTGAATCCGCATCATCTACCCCATCTTGCAAATCGGTCAATGCGACTAAATAATTACCTCCGGCATCGGATATAACCAATGAATCTGAAGTAGCATTTAATGAAAATCCAGTATTTAGTTCATTGCCAGGATCCGTATCATCATCCTCTCCATACTTGGCAAATAAAGCATAAGGAACACTTAACATCTGCGTAGTGGTAACATCTACGTACCCTGTTCCGCCACTAGGATCTGCCTCTACAAATATATAATATGGTCCATTCCCCCAATTTACTAACGATAGGTCCTCCGTTGTGTTACCCGTTCCTATCGCGAGTGTAATCAACCCATATCCATTCGATGTTGTGGTATGTTCTTCACTGTAAACAGATGCACCGTTTGCAGAACCCTGCAAAATACTGAATCTGATACCAACTTGGTTATTTGACAATGGAGTACCACTGTTATCTCTTAACACACATTGATAGTTAAAAGATTCTGGCGCCTGTGCATGATAGGTTTGTACTATAAACAATCCTGAAAACAACGATATAAGTAGTGTTTTTTTCATAATCAATGGGATTTTTGGACTTTAAAGGTTTTTATTTTTTCGTTATCCTTATTTAGAATAACTAGGTAATATATTCCTGCAGAATATGCTTCAAACGGAAGAATCATATTAGCTTCAACTATCTGCTCAATGAGTAAAAGCTTACCAATTGCATCATATAAACACAAAGCATCTCCTTGTTTAAATTTATTGTATCGTATGTTTAATTGTGCTATTGCTGGATTTGGAAAAACATTTATGTTCGAATCAATAATGGAATCTTCAATTACTGTAACATCTATATATGGCTGATGAAAACCTTGTGTATAGTCATTTAAACCTGTTTGAGCCCCTGTCTCTATGATCATCTCCCCTAAGGTCCAAGTAATAGAGTGTCCTGTAGATAGATCCGCTCTGTTTCCTGTCGAAGATAAGATGTACTGATCGCCCGTGACCTGGGTATAGGAAGCTATTGAACTAACTATTAAAATAATACCTAAAAAAGACCTTTTAATATGCATAGGTAAGAACAGTTTATATTCTGAAAGTTTCTAAATTACAAAATTAAATGCAATAACATTTAACATATTCGTAATATTATATGAATACTTTTATATCAATGACCAATACTCGAAATATTATTCTTGTTCTTAAATATTCCTCTGAGCCTTTTATAAGATTGTCATAAGATATTGAGATAGTTTGGTCAATTAATTCAAATTACTATTATCGTTTTTAGAAAGTAAATACGGATTAGTTTCTCTCTAAAAAAGAAATCAGATCTGCAGCAGATTTTTCTGGAATTTCCTCCATGGGAATATGTCCCACATTTTCATAAATAACAACTTCTGAATTCTGAATATCTTTTTCAAACTTTCTAGAATGCTTAACATTAATCCAATTATCATTGGCTCCCCACATAATTAATACTGGGACTGAAAGCTGTATTAGACGATCCGTATTATGTGCATAATCAGAATTTGCTAATTTAACAAAAGCCTCTTTATTTCCTTCTCTATGAAACAAGTCATAGTAACGATTAACAACCTTATCTGTCACTTTAGATTGATCAGTAAACACCTGTCTCAAAAATCGTCGAACAACAGCTCTTGGGACATAGTTAAACACATTTCTAAGAACGGGGGTCTGGGCAATTACAAATGGCAATGGCATACTTTTTTCTCCATTATATCCTGCAGAATCAATTAAAATTAATTCATCAACCCTATTTTCATACTTCACTGCAAATTCCCAACAGAGCCAGCCTCCTAAAGAGTTTCCTGCTAAGGAACATGATTTGATATTCAGTTTTTCTAAAAATGTATCTAAAAAATCTGAATAGTCGTCAATACTATACTCATGACTCGGGTTTGGACCTGTTAAACCAAACCCCGGTAGATCCAATCGGATTACTCGATACTGCTTTTTTAATATTTCATTCCAATCATCGAATGAATGAAGAGAGGAAAATGTCCCATGAACTAATAATATAATTTCTCCATCCCCTTCGTCGCAATAATGAATATCTAGTTCATCAATTGTAACAAACCTAGAGGTTTCGTAAGTATACTTTTCTTTTAATTCGTCTATCTTCATACACCACTAGCAAACCACAGAACAATATAAATACCTGATAAGCATTAAGAATAAGTAACCAATAAGTTAATTGTTTGTAGTTGTTTCAATTCCGAAATAACAAAAAAAGCCCGACCCTAACTATTTTAATAGTTATAGTTTATGAACAATCTAATTTGAAAATGTCAACTTTTCCACTGCCAAAACTCCGTAAAATTTCATTTTGAAATATTGAGCGAACGCTTCTTCAACTGTTATATTATTCTTTCTAAGGAACTTAGCATCAATCATCATATCAAAGAAAAACAAATCTGTTTCTGCCATCATATCAACATTAAAATCTCTAAAAACTCCTTTATTGATACCTTCTTGGTAATAAGTTTTGATATTCTCTGCAGACTTTTCTCTAAATAAGTCAACATCAGCCCATGTTTTTGGAAAATAATTCTTTAAATCTTCTAGGTAAAGAGCCGACATGCCTTTTAAGCTTGTCGTGAAAAACCGAGCGCCTTTATAATATCTTTCTGTAAACTCAATAGAATCATCAAATAATAAATCTCGGAATTTTTGAAGCTCAACAAGTTTGAACCACAATGCATCATGTATTAAATCTTCTTTAGAGAAATAGTAATTATAGATAGTAGCTTTAGTTAAGTTCAAATGTTCAGCAATATCATCCATTGTAGGCTTACGCATACCATTCTTATAAAAATATGGCAATACTTCTCCTAACCATTTTTGCTGTTTAGTATTTAGTGGCTTTCTTTTTTTGTTAATTGCTTTTCTTCCCATGACGAACCTTTTTAAGTGTTTATTCCGATTAAAAATAATTCACTATATTTATCAACAAAATTAACATTAATTATCATCAATGATAAAGCGAATTCTATTTACTCTTGTATTCTTAACTGCTTCTATTTTCATTACCTCTCAAGAAGAACAGAGTAGTAAAAACACAGCTTATTTTGAATTATTAGGAAAAGGATTGTTTTATTCCTTTAATTATGAAAGAGAAATTTATAGAATTGATGAAAAAATAGCTTTTAATGGAAGTGTAGGTTTTTCCATTCTACCTGGCTTCACTGATATTGAAAAATCAAAAGATAATCTTTTTCCATTTGAAATAAATGCTAAATACAGTTTTGGAAAACACCACGTTGTACTAGGATACGGAACAACTTTATGGAAATATAAAGTTTTAGATATTCAAATTGACAATTCCAACATTGGCTCTGCACCTGCCGAACCTACACTAAAGAAAATGAAAGAATGGTTTGCTCATATTGTTTTAGAGTACCGTTATCAAAAACCAGAAGGAGGCTTTATGGCAAAGGCCGGAATTAGTCCACTTTATTTTGACTACATGGCACATTCTGCTTTTAGTAAAAGTACGAATGCGCAGTTTTCTATTAACCTAGGAATTGGATACAGCTTTTAATTATAAATAAAATGAAGAAGAATACGATCAATTTACTTTCCGGAACCATTTTGGTTTTTTCGATTGTTTTATCTGGTGCTTGTAAAAAGGTTGAAGTTGATGACGGAAAAGTAGGAGGCTGTTTTGATACAGACTCTCCTATTCATAATGGAAGTATTGATTACGACGACGGAACATGCCAATATGCATATATCGACCTGTATGAGCTTACTAATCATCCTGATCAAGACCCAGCGAATAGCGGACAAGACTGGGACATTATTGCAGTTGGGAATGCTAGAAGACCTGATGTACTTCTAACTATTACCAATCAACTTACGGGAGAAATTTTATTTGAAGGCCCTGAAACAGGAGACATCGACCCAAGTTCAACACCATCATGGTCTGCTCCATATCAAGAGCAATTATTCAATCATAATTACGAATGGACATTATACGACAATGATGTTAGTGGTTCTGAATTAATGGCTTCAGGAGTTTTTAACCCTATTGAATTAGCCAATAGTGGAACCATTCAATTTGGAGATGTCAATTCGCTACAAGACACCACACTAGTCACAATGTTTTACACCTTGAAATAAACTCTTTTAAGAAAATGGCTAACCCATTTCAGGAAATAAGAAATAAGCAACAATTTTATTTCGAAAATACCTTACGAAAAAACGCACTTTTTGAACGCAAGCAGAAGCTGAAAAAAGTAAAAAAGTGGATCAGAGCAAATGAAAGTCATATTATAAAAGCATTGTATGATGATTTCAAAAAATCTCCTGAAGAAGTCCGAATAGCAGAAATAAAACCTGTAATTTCTGAAATCAATGATGCGTTAAAAAACTTAAGAGATTGGGCGGCACCGCAGAGAGTAAAAACACCTCTTTATTTACTAGGGAGTAAATCGCACATAATCTCACAACCGAAAGGGCTAAACCTCATTATTGCACCATGGAATTTCCCTTTCAATTTAACAATTGCACCAACGGTATCTGCCATAGCAGCAGGAAATTGTGTTGTACTAAAACCTTCTGAATTAACGCCAAACTGTGAGCAGGTAATCGTTAGAATGATTGCTGAATTATTCCCTCCAGAAGAGATAACTGTTATAACCGGTGGTGTGGAGGAGACTACCCAATTACTTGAACTTAAATGGGATCACATCTTCTTTACTGGAAGTCCATCGGTTGGAAAAATAGTAATGAAAGCCGCATCGAATCACCTTACTCCAGTTACCTTAGAACTTGGCGGTAAAAACCCTGTTATCGTTGACAAAACAGCAAACATTAAAGATGCTGCACAAAAATTAATATGGGGTAAGTTAATCAACAATGGCCAATCTTGTGTTTCCCCAAATTACGTTTTAGTTCACGCAAAAATTAAAACAAAACTAATCGTAGAATTAGAAAAAGCATTTGCCAAAATGTATGGGCAAACCAAAGAGGAAATTGAAAGCAATAATGCACTTACCCGTGTGGTAAACAAGCGTCATTTTAAAAGAATTACAGCACTTATAGATAACAGTATTAAACAAGGTGCTAATGTTATTATAGGTAACGATACTAATTCCGAGAACAACTATATCTCACCCACTATATTAGACAACATCACTGCTAATTCCGCAATTTTTAAAGATGAAATTTTTGGACCTGTATTACCATTAATAGAATTTCAACTGATTGATGAAGCACTTTCCATAATTAACAAAGAAGAGGCCCCTTTAGCTCTTTACATTTTTTCATCATCCAAAAAAAACACAAAGAACATTATTAATAATACATCTGCAGGCACTACTGCAATAAACGAAACTACTATTCAATTTATTCATGGAAACCTTCCATTTGGAGGAAATGGTCACAGCGGAATTGGAAGATCGCATGGTAAATATGGTTTTAATGCTTTTTCTAATGAAAGAGCAATTTTAAAACAACGAAGAGGTTTTACAACCATAAAATTAATTTACCCACCCACGAATAAGTTCAAGCGATTTATTGTTCGATTTATGACATGGAGAATGTAATAAAACAACAATTGCGAAAAACTTGGAAGAAGGTTTTGTGGCAATCATTCCCAATGATGCTTGAGATGTTTTCACCCTCCTATTCTCTCAATCTTTTAGCGTATAACCCAATTGCTACAACAGCAAAAATAGCATTTGGGACCCAAACAGCAACTACGGGAGCTAACCCTACATTTAACGAAGCTACCGTGGTCATTTTCATAAAGAAAATGTATAATACACTTGCCATTAATCCAATAATAATATTTTTTCCTACTCCCTCCCTTGACTTTCTAGAAGAAACCGCAACACCAATTAATGTCAATATATAGGTGGCAAAGGGATAAGCAGATCTTTCATATAATATAATTTCTATTTTTGGAACAATATTAGATCCCTTGTTTCTTTCTTTATTTCTAAACTTCACCAATTCAGAGCTTGTCATTGACTCCATAATATTATCTCTCTGCCCAAGGTCTTTGATATTAAAACTAAGAACGGTATCGATTGATGCTATTTGGGTTACTACCTCATTTGAATCATTTATTTCTCGAATAAAAACGTTCTCTAACTTCCATTTATTCGAAACACTATCACCATAGGCCTTCATTATTTGCATGTCCTTTGTTAGCTCATACAAACCCCTATCATTCTTTTCCCAGGTCTCAATCCACATTCTTGTTACTATATTCAACTTTGCATTAAACACTTTATAGTGTACAGTTGTCTTCTCATTCATTTGTAAGTTAATATTCCGAAAAGAACCATTTACCGGAGTGTATTTACTTTCAAAGAGCAGTCTTTGCTTATTTGCATTTGGCACCATTAAATGATTCATAAACAATGCAAAAATGAGAAGTACAGTAGACACAACCATATAAGGCCTTGTAAACCTCCAAAAACTGACTCCATTACATAATATTGCTATTATTTCTGAGCGCTGGGACATAACCCCTGTAAAAAATAAAACAGATAAAAATATTATTAAGTAGCTAAACAAATTGACATAATGCAAGAAAAAATAAGGGTAATAATCTATGGCAATCTCCCAAAAAGTAAGATTGTAATCTGGATTTGTAAAGTCTCTTAACTTTTCACTTACATCAATAACAATAGCAATACTCATTATCACCATTATCATAAAAATGAAAGTTCCTAAAAACTTCTTCGTTATATATAAATCCAGTTTTTTCATTTAGCCAATTTGCTACAACCTATTGCCAAGTTTAGGGATTATATAGTCTTTCCATGTAGAGAAAGTACCTGAAATTATCTGTCTTCTAGCTTCTTTTGTTAGCCATACGTAAAACGCAAGATTATGCAACGAGGCTATTTGTGAACCCAACCTTTCTTTGGAGATCATTAAATGTCTTAAATATGCTTTAGAATATTGAGAATCTACATAAGATGTTCCATTGGAGTCCAAATCAGAAAAATCATTTTTCCATTTTTCATTTCTTATATTGATAAAACCTTCACTCGTAAATAACATCCCATTTCTCGCATTACGGGTTGGCATCACACAATCGAACATATCAACTCCTAATGCAATATTCTCTACTATGTTGACTGGTGTTCCAACTCCCATTAAATAACGCGGTTTATCCTTAGGTAGTATGTTACAAACTAAATCTGTAGTAGCATACATCTCTTCTGCTGGTTCACCAACTGATAGTCCGCCAATGGCATTTCCTTCTCTTGCAAAAGAAGCAATCATTTCTGCAGATTCTTCTCTTAAATCTTTATAGGTACTTCCTTGAACAATCGGAAAAAATGTTTGATCATAACCATATTTACCTTCCGTAGAATCAAAACGGTCACAGCATCTTTTTAACCATCTATGTGTCATATGCATAGATCGTTTAGCATAAGAATAATCACATGGGTACGGAGTACATTCGTCAAATGCCATTATGACATCCGCTCCTATTGTACGCTGAATATCTATCGCATACTCTGGAGAAAACAAATGTTTTGATCCATCAATGTGTGACCGAAAGGTTACTCCTTCTTCTTTAATCTTTCTACTATCCCCTAATGAATAAACTTGAAAGCCTCCAGAGTCAGTCAAAATAGGGCCACCCCAATTCATAAACTTATGCAATCCTCCAGCGTTTTCAATCACCTCCAATCCTGGACGTAAATAAAGATGATAAGTATTTCCCAAAATAATTTGAGCTTTAATATCATCCTTAATTTCATGCTGATGAACGGCTTTTACAGTTCCGGCTGTGCCAACTGGCATAAACATGGGTGTTTCAATTTTCCCATGAGCTGTCTCTACTAGCCCTGCACGTGCTTTGGACTTGGAATCCGTTTTATCTAATGTAAAGTTCATAAATTTGTGAATAACGTTGAACTGCAACAAAGATAAAATAACTTTTAGAAGAGTACTTTTGGCATCATAAAATCATTCATGAAGCTGGAATTAAATATCGAAAAACTATTGTTAATAACATTTACAGGGGCATTTTTGATTCAATTGGCCTACTTCATGTTTTTCTTCATACGAATGATATTGAAACAAAAACCCGTTATTATAGAAAAACTAAAGCCAGTTTCAATAATAATTGCGGCAAGAAATGAAGAACAAAACCTAATTGAATTTCTACCCAAAATATTCGAACAAGATTATCCAGAATTTGAAATCATAGTAGTAAACGATCGTTCTTGGGACAAAAGCATTGATGTCCTACAAGCTTTTGTATTAAAGCATAACAACTTGCATGTAGTTGAAGTTCCAGATCGTGAAAAGGATGGCTTTGCTAAGAAGTTTGCGATTACTTTGGGGATAAAAGCCGCAAAACACGAATTACTAGTATTCATAGATGCTGATTGTTATCCAAATAGTAAAAACTGGCTAAAAGAGATGGCCTCAAGACATACAAATTCTAAAAACTTAATTTTAGGAGCTAGTCCTTACGTGCGTGAAAAAGGACTTTTAAATAAAGTTATTCGATTCGATGCTGCTCAAATAGCTGTTCAATATTTATCTCTTGCAAAGGGAGGCATACCTTATATGGGAGTTGGACGAAACCTATCTTACACGCAAGAATTGTACGATTCTGTAAGAGGTTTTAAAAGCCATTATTACATCCCTTCAGGAGACGATGATTTGTTCGTTAATGAAGCTGGAACCAAAAGAAATACAACTGTTGTTTTTTCAGAAGAAGCAATCACATTCTCCATTCCCCAAAAGACTTTTACAGATTGGTGGCAGCAAAAGAAAAGACACCTAACCAC
>Ga0209630_10003037_pt1 | contig 15564 bp, 16 predicted proteins | sample COG_01_FD_184745 | JGI IMG/M metagenome (GOLD analysis project Ga0209630, IMG submission 184745) | Pelagic Microbial community sample from North Sea - COGITO 998_met_01 (SPAdes) (version 2) | ecosystem: Environmental > Aquatic > Marine > Neritic zone/Coastal water | place: Helgoland, sampling... | reverse complement strand
GGAGATAATCACTTTTAATAAATCATCTGTCGGTAATTCTATGCCGATATATAAAAAGCTGTTAATTCTTGATTTTAAATCCTTTAAATCAAAATTTATATTTTTAATAGAAGGAGTTGAGTTAATTAAAATATAATTTTCTAATTGTTTAGATTCGTTTAAAATTGAATAGAGTAAATTCTCTTCAATGTTATTTTCAAAACTATCAATAATTAAACAATCAATAGTATTTAAATCTCGTATTATCTCGTCGTCTACATTTTTTGCATCTATTAATTTTATCTTATTAATTTTCTTTTCTAAAATTTTTGCTAAATGTGTCTTTCCTGATCCTGAGGCGCCAAAAATATTTAGCCATTTTCCTGGCCATGTTGGCCATTCTTCTATTAATTTATATGCTGGGAAATTATTATTAGATACAAAAAAATCTTGCTTATAATACTTTTTTGAAAAGGGAAATTTGAATATGAGTTGATTCATATTATAATGATTTTATTATCCACTGATCGTTAATTAATTTTAAATGTATATTTTGCAGTTTTAACTGATTAATAATTTTATCTAATTTTCCTAAATATTTTATTCTTAATTTCATGTAATCTTTATTAAATTCTTGAACATAAATATTTTCTATTAAGTCAATATTTTTAACTATTAGATCCAAATCGACTAAACCGCTTAATTTATTAATATTAAGCATAATATTTAAAAAAGAAGGTGTTCTAATATCAATTAAATTTTTTGACTTTACTAAATTAATGAGTTCTCTTTTTATTTCTACAAGAACTTGTTCATAATAATCATTTGAATTTAAATTTTTTTTTTCAAAATTTAGATTTCTAGATATATTTTTTCCTTGAATGATTGTCTTTATATATATTTTTTCACTATAATTTTTATTATCTTCAATTAATACTAAAGCTAAGTTTTTATCGGAATATTCCCTAAACAAATTTTTTAAATCTAAATCAATTAAATTATTTTTAAAACTATTTATATTTTGAATAATCTCAATATTCTCTAATGGAATTACAAATTCAATTAAATCATTATTATAAATTTCATTCCATTTTTCATAAAAAAAATTATTGTTAAAAATAAAGATATCTTCATTTTTTATCAATATAGGTAAAATATATAATTCTTTATCTGATATTATTGAATAAGAAATTCCTTTTTCATAGAATAAGTTATGCATCTTATCTTTATCAAATGTCACGCTGAAGTTTACTAGCTCTTTAATTTTTCCTTCGTTAGGTATTTCGGTAATTTGATAATAAGAAACTAATTTTTTAATTGAGATAAAACTTAAATTTGAGAGCTTATTTATATCATCTTTTAATAAAATTTTTTCAACTAACTGGTTAAATCCACTTTTTATTGCTTGATCTGCAAGTATATTTTGTGAGATTTTGTCTTTTTTTTCTAATTGAATATTATTAACATTAAACAAGTTATTTTCAGAGAAAATTGTTTCAGTTTTAAAAAAAACAATTAAAATAAAAATTATTAGTTTGTAAAATTTCATAAAATTTAATTACCAATTTATAAATGAAAAGAAATGATAATAGTTATAAAAAAAGCGGTGTTAACATTTCGTTAGCTAATAAATTAGTTCAACATATATCGAAAATATCAAAAAAAAGTGACAAAAAAGCGAAAGTTAATAATAATAAAGAGGTGATTGGAGGATTTGGTTCATTATTTGATATAAGCAACCTAAAAATTAAAGATCCAGTAATAGTCTCCTGCACAGACGGAGTCGGAACCAAAATTGAATTAGCGAATAAATTTAAAAGATTTGATACAATTGGTATTGATTTAGTTGCAATGTGCATTAATGATTTAATTGTACAGGGTGCTAAACCATTATTTTTTTTAGATTATATTGCTATTGGAAAATTAAATTTAAATAAAACTAAAAAAATTTTAAAAGGTATTTTTAAAGGTTGTGAACTATCTGGTTGTAAATTAATTGGAGGTGAAACAGCAGAAATGCCCGGAATTTATTCAAAAGATAAATTTGATTTAGCCGGCTTTAGCGTGGGAATTGTTTCAAAAAAAAGAATTTTAGATAAAAAAAACGTAAAAAAAGGTGATATTATTTTAGCGATTCCATCAAATGGAATTCATTCAAATGGATTTTCACTAGTAAGATCAATATTAAAAAAAAATAAAATACCAGCAAAATTAAAAAAAAATATTTTAAAACCAACAAAGATTTATTCTAGAGAAATTTTAAAATTAACTGATAAAAATCTCATACATGCTGCTGCTCATATTACAGGGGGAGGTTTAATTGAGAATTTATTGAGATCTGTCCCTGAAAACTTAACTTTAAACATTGATTTATCTAAAATTAAAATTTTAGAAATTTTTAAATGGCTAAAAACTAAAAAATTATCTGATCAAGAAATGATGCGTACTTTTAACTGTGGAGTAGGTTTTTGTTTAATTGTTCCAAAAAAAAATATTAGTAAAATTAAAAAGTTTTTTTCAAATAATTATTTGCCTTATGAGATAGGATATATTTCAAAAAATAAAAAAAAAGTAAAATTATCACAATCTCTCAGATGGTAAAAAAAAATACTTGTATTTTTATTTCTGGTAAGGGATCAAATCTTAAGAATCTCATTCTTCGCTCAAGAGATAACAGTTTTCCCATAAAAATTACTTTAGTGATTAGCAATAACAAAGAGGCTTATGGATTAAATTATGCAAAAAAATATAAAATTCCATTTTTTTTTATTAATACAAAATTAAAAAATTATGAAAATAAAATTCTATTTTATCTTAAAAAATATAAAATATCTTTTATTTGCCTTGCGGGTTTTATGAAAATTATTTCAAACACGCTTATTAAAAATTATCCAGGGAAAATAATAAATGTGCACCCCTCTCTCCTGCCAAAATTTAAAGGTCTTAATACTTTCTCTAGAATGATAAAAAATAGGGAAAAAAAAGCAGGATGCACGGTGCATTTTGTAAATAATAAATTAGATAGCGGGCAAATAATTGTTAAAAAAAAATTTACTATAAACCACAAGGATGGTGAAAAAAATTTGAAAAATAAGACTCAAAAAATGGAATACATAGCTTTTCCTGAGGCAATAATTAAAATTTTTAGATATAGCTAACTTTTAAAGAAAAATTCAATTTCTTTTTTTGCATTAATTGTGGAGTCTGAGCCATGCACTGAATTTTTATCGATTGAAATTCCGTATATTTTCCTAATAGTATTTTCATCTGCATCTTTAGGATTTGTAGCACCCATTATTTTTCTATTAGCTGAGACAGCATTTTCTCCTTCTAATATCATTACGACTATTGGTCCAGAAGATAGGTATGCACACAAGTCATTATAAAATGGCTTAGATTGATGTACTTTGTAAAATTCTGACGCTTCGTCTTTAGTGATATGAATTTTCTTAGTATCTAAAATGTTTAGTTTATTCTTTAAAAAAATATTTTTTATTTCTTCAACCAAATTTCTTTCAACTGCATCTGGCTTGATTATTGATAAGGTTTTTTCAATATTACTCATAATTCTCCTCTATAAGCTGATTTAATAGCCTAACTCCAAATCCTGTTGCTCCTCGAGAGTTTAAAGCTCCGCCATATTTTGAAAAAGCCATGCCTGCAATATCTAAGTGAGCCCATGGAGTTTTGTTTAATATAAATCTTTGTAAAAACTGTGCTGCCGTAGTTGAGCCAGCGCCTCCAACATAATTTATATTTTGCATGTCGGCATTTTTTGAATCCATTAGTTTATCATAATTTTTGTGTAATGGCATTCTCCATAATTTCTCTTCGACTTTTTGTCCTGCATTAATAATTTGTGTTGATAGCTTATCATCATTAGAAAAAAGTCCAGCGTACTCGGATCCTAAACAAACTATGATTGCACCTGTTAAAGTAGCAAGATCAATTATAAATTTAGGTTTAAATTTTTTTTCAGTAAAAGATAATGCATCTGCTAATACTAATCGGCCCTCTGCATCTGTATTTAAAACCTCAATTGTTTTTCCGCTATAGGATTTTACAATATCTCCTGGTCTTTGAGCAACACCACTTACCATATTTTCTACAAGTCCAACTACACCTACTGCATTTACTTTTGATTTTCTTAATGCTAAATTTTTCATCAAACCAACTACAGCTGCTGATCCTGCCATATCATAAGTCATATCTTCCATAAATCTTGCAGGCTTCAATGAGTATCCACCTGTATCAAAAGTAACCCCTTTTCCAACGAAAGCTAATGGTTTTGAATTATTTTTTGCACCATTCCATTCTATAGTTACAAGATATGATCCTCTAATGCTTCCCATTCCAACTCCCAATAAAGCATTCATTCCAAGTTTTTTTAATTTTTTTTTATCATATATAGTTACTTTCAATCCATCTTTCTTAAGTGAATTTAATCGTTTTGCATATTCATCTGGATGTAAAATATTTCCTGGCTCAGATACCAAATCTCTTGCAAAGAAAGTTCCTTCTTCTAAAGCTTTAAATTTTAATAAATTTTTTGCTGACGGTCTATTTTTAATTCCTAAAACATTAATTGATATAATTTTACTTTCTTTTTTTGATTTATATTTTTTGAAATCGTAAGATTTTAATTTTAATCCATGAAGAAAATGACTTATAAAATTTTCTTGCCTACCAATTAAAGTATCAGAATTAATAGAATATTCGCTTTTCTTTTCTGAGTTAATTCGTCCGTAAAACTCAGCTCCTAAATTTTCCATGTCGAAGTTTTTAATATTTTTTTTAATAGAAATTAAGGCTATTTTTCTCTTTGAATTTAATTCAAAAATAAAAATATTTTTTTTTAAATCACTATTTTTCAATAAGTCATTTATGTAAGAAAACTCAAAAGTACTAATATATTTTTTAATATTGCTAACATTAAATTTTTCATCAACAAATAAAACAGTGTTTCCAGAGTGTTTGTTGCTTGTTTTTGTATAACTAATTTGTATTGACATAGAATTTAAATTCTCTCTAAGGAGATGTGAGGTATATATGTGCTATAATTGTTAATTTCAATGTTAATTTTGTCCTTATTCACTCTTTAGTTGAATTTATTATATGGATGAATTAATTATATACAAATATTAAAATGCTTCAAAACAAAATTTATCAAAATTATATATCTGAAATTTTAAAAACCTTTTTTACAATATTATTAGGTTTAAGCGCTATTGCATGGACGGTAAGAGCGGTTAATTTTTTAGACTTAATTGTAGATAGTGGCTATCCAGTTTTAACTTATTTTTTATACTCATTTTTAAATTTATTCGGTATAGTGACAAAGTTTTTTCCCTTAGCTTTCTTACTTTCATTAACAATTTTTATATTGAGGCAAATTCAAGATAAAGAACTAATTATTCTTTGGACCTCTGGGGTAAAAAAAATTCAACTAGTAAAACTCTTTTTTTTTATTTCTCTTTTTATAACGGCTCTATATTTATTTTTCTCAATTCTTTTGACACCTTTGGCTTTAAATAAATCAAGAATCTTATTAGGAGATGAAAAACTAACTTCCTTTGCTCCAACAATTAGAGAACAACAATTTAGCGACTCTTTTAATGGACTTACTTTTGTGGTCGATGAAAAAATTGGTAATCAAATTAAAAATATTTTTTTACAGGATGACTCAAATATTTTGAAAAATTTATCTTCAATAAATTCTAGCAATATTTCCAATACTATAATTGCAAAAAGTGGAATAGTCGATGATAAAAGTATGGTATTGTTCAAAGGAAAGATTATTTCTTCAAATAATTTGGAACATAAAAATGATATCATTAAATTTGATCAACTAAAAATTGATTTAGGAAATATAAAAAATACAATTATAAAAAAACCAAAAATTCAAGAAACATCTACACTTGAACTTACCAAATGCATTTTTCATAATTTTTATGATGATAAAAACTGTACTGAAAAATGGATTAAAGAAATAATCCCAAATCTAAATAGAAGATTTGTCCTTCCATTTTTTATTCCTGTGACAGCTCTAATTACTTGTTTTTTATTTATTGGAAGAAAAAAAAATTATTTTTTAAATAAAGTAAGTATTTTTTTATATTCATTTTTTATATTGTTATACGCTGAAACTATCATAAGATATACAGGGCTAAATAGAATTATTTTAAATATTTTTCTCTTATCCCCTCTTTTTTTAATTTTTATAATATATTTTTTTATAAAGATTAAATTACAAAAAGAATAAAAAATAAAATGAATAAAATTTTAATACAATATTTATTTAATAATTATTTAAAAACATTTTTAAAAGTTTTTTTCGTTTTTTACTGTTTTGGAATTATTTTAAACTTGTTTGAGGAAATTGAGTTTTTTAAAGATGTAAAAGCAAGTTTTATAACTCCTTTACTTCTTACTATTTTGCATATCCCAAGCATGATTATTCAGTTGTTGCCTTTTATTATTTTTATTACCAGTATGAAGTTTATTATTGATATAAAAAATAATAAAGACCTACTCACAATTAAGGTTTTTGGTATATCAAACTTTAAAGTGTTTCTTTTAATATCTTTCATTTCTTTTTTTATTGGATGGTTTTCTTTATTTTTTCTGAATCCTGTAACTTCATCAATGTCAAAATATTATGAAAAAATTAAAGCTAATTACTCAAAAGACATAGATCATCTTGTTACTTTCAATAAAAATGGACTTTGGATTAAAGAAAACCTAAAAGATGGTCAACGTATTATTTCTTCTAAAGAAATTAATCAAAAAAATTTAAAAGATCTTACTATATTTAATTTTGATAAAAATTATAATTTAGTCAATAAAATATATTCTAGTTCGGCCAATATTGAAAAGAATACGTGGGCACTTAAAGATGTTATTATATTTAACTTTAAAGATAACTTAATTGAAAAAAAGGAGTTGGGAGAACTTGAGGTCAACTCAATTTATACTTATGAAAAAATCACTAGTTTATATAAAAATTTTGATACGTTGTCTTTTATAGATTTAATTAAAAATTATCAAAATTTATTGGATCAAGGATATAGTAATATATTCTTGAAACAAAGCTTTAATAACATGTTGTCAATGCCATTCTTCCTTTTAACCATGACTGCTTTAGCGTCAATTTTAGTTATGGGAAAGTTAACAAAATCTAAAAATACAAATTACATTATTATTGGTTTAGTCTCGTGTATCATAATTTATTATCTTAAAGATTTATCTATTGCTCTTGGAAAAACTAACAGAATATCTTTAACATTAGCAACTTGGATGCCAATAATAATTATTGGATTATTTAGTAGTGTTGGAATTTTACAAATTAATGAAAAATAATATTTTTTTTATCTCAATATTTTTATTTTTTTCAAATTTTTTATTAGCCGAAGAATTTGATATAAAGGCTAAAAATATAAAAATTGATAAAAAATCCAAAATTACAATTTTTGAAAATGAAGTAGAAGTAATAGATGAATTTAATAATTTATTTAAAGCAGATTACGCTTTATATAATAAAGAATTAAATTCTTTAGAATTAAAAGGGAATATAACTTCAAAAGATATAAATGGTAATATATTTAAATCAGATAAGGCAACTTATGATAATAATAGTAAAATTTTTAAAAGTATTGGAAAAAGTGATTTTGAAACTAAAGAAGGTTATAAAGTTGAGACAAGTGACATAATCCTCAATAATAATAATTTCTCTATTAACTCAAAAAACAAAACTTTTATAGAAGACAAAGATGGTAATAAAATTTACCTTGAAAATTTTGAATATTTCAAGCAGAAAAATATTTTTAAGTCAATTGGTTCTATAAAGATTGTAGATAAACTAAAAAATTCTTACAACTTTACGCAAATTTATATTGATGAAAAGAAAAAAGAAATTATAGGTTCAGATGCTAAATTGTACATAAATAATAATGATTTTAAATTAAACGATAATAATAAGCCAAGGGTATTTTCAAATACCGTTAACATTAAGGAAGATCAATCTACATTTGTTAAAAGTAATTTTACTATGTGTGATTACAGAAAAAATGACAAGTGTCCGCCGTGGGAATTAAAAGCAAGCCAGATGACTCATGATAAAATTAAAAAAACTATATATTATGATAATGCTGTAATTAAACTATATAGCATTCCAATTTTTTATTTACCAAAACTTTCACATCCAGATCCTTCGGTGAAAAGAAGATCTGGTTTTTTAGTACCGTCTTATAGCGATTCAAAAAATTTAGGTTCTGGAATAAATCTTCCCTATTTTTGGGCAATTAACAATGATAAAGATTTAACAATTAATAGTAAACTTTTTGCATCTCAACATCCATTGTTTTTAGGAGAATATAAGCAGGCATTTAAAAATTCTAGACTTACTTTAGACTTTGGATTTACTGAAGGATTCAAAAAAACATCTGATACTAAAAAGTCAGGAGACAAATCACACATCTTTTTAAATATTCTAAAAAATTTCAATAAATCTGAAACCATAAATCAAAATATTGAATTAAATCTTCAGCATGTATCAAATAAAAAATATTTGAAATTATATAAAATTGATTCAAATTTAGTAGATTATGAAACTGAGATTTTAGAAAATTTTATAGATTATTCTTTGATAAATGATGATAAAAATCATTTTTTATCTATAAACGCTAGTTCTTATACAACATTAGCAGATAGTTATAATGACAAATATGAATATATACTTCCCGAAATTAATTACGAAAAACAATTATTCAATGATAAATTTGGTTATGGTAATATAAAATCAGATTTAAAAGTTCATAATTACGATACAAATAAATTTAAAAAAACACTAATAAATAATTTTAATTGGGAACTGGATAGACCCTTTTCCGAGCAAAGGTACAAAGGTAAATTTTTAACAAAATTAAAAAATATATCTTATGAATATGACAATGTAGAAGGTTTTAAAAACAGCGCTACTAACGAACTATTTGGAGCCGTTGGATATCTTGCAAGTTTAGATCTTTATAAAAACACAAACGAGGGACCAAATCATCTTTTAACACCAAAAATATTATTTAAATATGCTCCAAATTATATGAGAAAAGAAGATGGGGAGTACAGCCTAATAGGAAAAAATTTATTCTCGCTAGACAGGTTGCAATCTGAACAAAATTTCGAAGGAGGAACAAATTTAACTGTAGGATTAGATTATGAAATTAATGACAGCTTCAATCAAACTAATTTTTCAATTGGACAAATTATAAGCGAGAAAAAAAGCAATAAGAATATGCCTGATACATCAAGTCTTGATAATAGATTTTCAGATGTTGTAGGTAGCTTTAATCATAAGAGAGGTGACAATTTTACATTAAACTACAATTATTCAATAGATCAAAATCTTAAGGAAACTAATTTTAACGAAGTTAGTATGGATTATATTAATGACAATTTTAAATTTAATATCAATTTTTTAGAGGAAGAAAAAAAATCTGGAGAAAATGAATATATAAAAACTTCAATTAAATACAATCAAGGGAATAGTGGTGTCTTAACATTTGGTAATAAAAGAAATTTAATAACTAATTCCTCAGAATTTTATGATTTAAGTTATGAGTATATTAACGATTGTTTGAGAGCTGGACTATATTATAGAAGAGAGTTTTATAATGACTCAGAATTAGAAGCTGAAAACTCGTTAATGTTTAAAATAACATTATCAAGCTTTGGAAGTGTAAATTCTCCTTCATTAAATTAGAAAAATGAATAAAATTTCAAAAATTATTTTTATCTTGTTTTTTTTTAATTTTTTAGAAATTTCAGCTTCTTTTTCTTCAATGAAAAATAATATTATAGCTAAAGTTGGAAATGAAATAATCACTTTAATTGAGCTTGAAAATAAAATTAACACTACACTAGTTTTAACAAATCAAGAGATAAATCAGAAAAATATAAATAATATTAAAAATCTATCTTTAAAAAAATTAATTGATATTAAAGTTAAACAAAGTGAAACAAAAAATTATAATATCAAAATTGATGAATTGGCTATTAAAAGCCACATGCAAAGAATATCAAAGCAATTAAATTTAGAACCAAATAGTTTAGAAGAATTTTTCGAATCAAATAGGATAAGCTATGACCAATATAAAGAAGAAATCCAAATAGAATTTTTATGGCAAAGACTTATTGCTGAGATTTATTCTTCAAAAATAAATATAACTGAAGATCAAATAAAAAAAGAAATTAATGAATTTTCAAGTAATAATAAAAAAATAATAGAATTTAAATTAGCAGAACTAGAAGTAAGTTATGACAACGATTCAAAAAATGAAATTGTTAATGAAATAAAAAATAGTATAAAAGAAATTGGATTTTCTAAGTCAGTATTAAAATATAGCATATCTAATTCATCATTAAATGAAGGCGTAATTGGATGGGTTAATTCAAAATCTATCTCAAGTAAATTAATAAACGAAATTAAAAATTTAAAAATTGGAGATATTTCAAAAGAAATATTGGGTTCAGAAACTCTAATTTTCTATAAAATGCTTGATAAGAGAATTAATGAGATCTCAAATCAGACTAATTCAGATCAGCTTAGGAAAAATATAATTGCTCAAAAGAAAAATGAACTTTTAAACCTATATTCTAATAGCCACTTATCTAAAAAGAAAAATAATATTTTAATCAAATTACAATGAAAAAAATAATAACTATTGTAGCTGGTGATCCAAATAGTATTAACTCGGAACTAATTTTTAAGACATGGAAAAATTTAAACATTATAATTAAAAAAAAAATTATTTTAATAGGAAATTATAATTTAATTTGTGAACAAATAAAAAAGCTCAAATTTAAAATAAACTTATCTAAAATTAACCATATTGATGATATCCAACCTTTAAATAGTTTAAAGATTTTGGATTTCTCTTTAAGATTTAAGGATTGTTTTAATGTTTCTAAAAAAGATGCTTCTAAATACGTTATCGGCTGTCTTAATTACGCTCATACCCTTTGCAAGCAAGGAAAAATAAATGCCTTCATTAATTGTCCAATTGATAAAGATTTAATCAAGAAGAAAGGTATATACGGTGTAACAGAATTTTTGGGCAAAAAAAATTTTTCATCAAAGTTTTCTGAGGTAATGTTTCTTCATAATAAAAAGCTTTCTGTTGTTCCAATCACAACACATTTGAAAATTAAAGATATATCAAAAAATATAAAGGAAAAATTGATTGTTAAGAAAGTTAAAACGTTGTTATTTTATTATCAAAAACTGTTTAATAAAAAACCTAAAATTGCTATCCTGGGTTTAAATCCTCATAATTCTGAACTTGAAAAAAATTCTGAAGAGGTAAAAAAAATAATACCAGCAATTAAAAAATTAAAAAAATATAGTATTATCAATGGTCCAATGGTGGCAGATAATTTTTTTAAAGATGAATATAAAAAATATGATGTAGTAGTCGGTATGTATCATGATCAAGTACTTATTCCTTTTAAAAATTTTTTTAAACTAGATGCAATTAATGTAACTCTTGGATTGGATTATATAAGAGTTTCACCTGATCACGGAACAGCAAAAGATATTATTTTGAAAAAAAGAGGTGATCCAAAAAGTTTAATAAAGTGTGTAGAATTTCTTAACAAATTAAAATAAAATGTTCTATTCAAAGAAGTCACTTGGTCAAAATTTTCTTAATGATCAAAATATAATAAAAAAGATAATAAATTTAAAAAATATTAAAAATAAAGATATAGTTGAAATTGGTCCTGGTAAAGGAGCGATAACTGAAGAAATTTTAAAACATCATCCAAATTCATTAACAATTATTGAAAAGGACAATTATTTATTAAAAAAATTGAATGATAAATATAAAAAAAATAAATCTATCAGTTTTTATAACGATGATATTTTAAAAATAGATTTAGAAAGAATTATTAAAAAAAAATCAATTATTTTTGGTAATTTACCATACAATATTTCTTCGCAGATTTTAGTAAAATTAATTAAATTTAAAAAATGGCCTCCAAAATTTACAGACTTAATTTTAATGTTTCAAAAAGAAGTGGCTGAAAAAATTTTAGGTAAATCTTATGGAAGACTATCCATAATTGCAAATTATAGATTAAAACATTTAAATAAGTTCGACGTCTCACCTAATTGTTTTTTTCCTGTACCAAAAATAACATCGACAGTTATACATTTGGTTCCTTTAAGAAAAGTAAATTACAAGATAAATGATATAAAAAATCTCGAATATATTACAAATTTATTTTTTTCTAGCAGACGTAAAATGATTAAAAAAAAAATTAATAAAATTTTTGATTTAAATCAAATTAATAAATTTAAAAATTTAAATTTTAATGCTAGACCTTCAGATCTCAAGAAAGAATTCTATTATCAAGCAACGCAGTTTTATGAAAATGGATAATTAAATCTTTTATAATTTAATATGATGCTTTCTACATGTCTAAAACAATTTTCTAAATTTTCGTTTGTAACTATATAATCGTAATCGCACCAATGTTTTACGTCTATATCAAAAGAACTTAATCTTTTTTCTACCTCTGATTTACTGTCTTGATTTCTGGTTATAAGTCTTTCTTTTAAATCTTTTTTACTTTTTATGGTAATAAATATTTTTAATAAATTTAATTCATCAAATTTTGACAACTGTTGATTTCCTTGCCAATCAATATCAAAAATTATGTCATTATTTTTAATTAAATTATTTACTGCTATTTTTGAGGTACCATAGTAATTATCAAAGATTTTTGCATGTTCGTAAAAAAAATTTTCTTTAATTTTTTTTTCAAAAGTTTTTGTGTCTATAAAATTATAATCAACACCATCAATTTCATTCAATCTTGGTTTTCTAGTTGTATGAGAGACTGAAATTTTAAATGAGTTTAGCTTTTGTTGTATTTTTTTTGTTATTGTTGTTTTTCCTGCTCCTGATGGTGATGAAAGAACTACCATGATATTTTTATCTGGTTTCATCAAGATTTTGCTTTATTGCTAACTTTTTTTACTCTCGATAAACTTAATTGCGTCACCTACTGTTAATATTTTTTCTGCTTCACTATCTGAAATTTCAGATCCAAATTCCTCTTCAAAAGCCATAACTAGCTCTACTGTATCAAGACTATCTGCACCCAGGTCGTCTATAAAGCTTGCTTCCTCAGTTACCTTTTGTTCTTCTATGCCTAAGTGATCTGCAACAATTTTTTTGATTTTTCCTTTAATTTCTTCTGACATGAAATCCTTTCGAGTTATTTTTTAATTTCTTAATAGATTATTAATAAGAATTGTCAAGCCATATACATTCCACCATTAACATGTATTGTTTCGCCATTAATGTATTTAGCCATATCTGATGCTAAAAAGGCAACGCAGTTAGATACATCTTCTCCTGTGCCAAGATCTCCAGATGGAATTTTGCTTAGCAATATTTTTTTAAACTCCTCATTTATTTTGTCTGTCATTTCTGTTTTTATGAATCCCGGTGAAACGCAATTTACATTAATATTTTTTTTAGCGTATTCAATTGCTAAAGTTTTTGAGTAAGCGGCTATACCAGCTTTTGATGCAGCATAGTTTGCTTGCCCTAAATTTCCAGTATGACCTACAATAGACGTAATATTTATTATCTTGCCATACTTTCTTTTAAGCATTTTTTTAATTGCATATTTGCACATTAAAAAGCTTGATGTTAAATTTATATCTAAGACTTTTTTCCAATTTTCCTCAGTTAGTCTAATTGACAAATTATCTAAAGTTATTCCTGCGTTATTTACTAAAATATCAAGCCCACCTAATGTTTCGTTAACCGTCTCAATAAATCCCTCAATTTTATTATGATCATCCAATCTAAATTTTTCTACGTTTATATTTGAATAGTTTTTTTTTAAACTTTTTAACTTGTCCTCATTAGTTCCTGTTGCGAAAATTGTGGCACCAAAATTACTAAATTTATCTACCAAAGCATTTCCTATGCCACCTGTTGCTCCAGTAATTAAAATTTTTTTTTTATTTAAATTCATTAGTTAGATTTTTAATATCAGTTATAGAGTTAATTGAAAAGCAGTTTGCTTCTTTAATAGTTCTTTTTATCATACCGCTAAGTACTTTACCTGGGCCTACTTCTATAAAATTTTTTACACCAGATGTAGACATATTTATAATACTATCTCTCCACTTTACAGTAGATGAAATCTGTTTAACTAATAATTCTTTAATTTTTTCTGAATTATTTTCTGGTGTAGCTGTAACGTTATTAATAATTTTAAAAATTGGATTTGTAAATTTAGTTTTAGCTATTTTTTCTTTCATGCTATTTTCTGCGGGTTTCATCAATGAGCAATGAAAAGGTGCGCTCACCTTCAATGGAATTGATTTAATTTTTCTATCCTTTAAAATACTTTGTAAATACTCTACTCTTTCTTTGTTCCCACTGACAATTACTTGCCCCTCTGCATTATCATTTGCTATTTCACAAACCCCTTTTTCTCCTACAGTTGATTTCAATATGTCTATTATTTCTTCTATTTTAATTCCCAAAATTGCTATCATCTTACCTCTTCCAACGGGCACAGCTTCCTGCATAGCTTTACCTCTTTCATATAATAAATATAAAGCATCATTAAAACTTAATGAGTTAGCACATACTAGAGCACTGTATTCTCCTAAAGAGTGTCCTGCAAAATATTTAAAAGAACTAAAATCAAAATTAAATTCATCTTTTAAAACTTTAAATATTGAATAACTTACTGTTAAAATTGCTGGCTGGGTATTTTTAGTTAATTGTAAATCATTTTCAGGACCTTCTAGTATTAATTTAGAAATAGGATAATTTAACTTTTCATCAGCTTCTTTGAATATTTTTTTTACTAATTTAAAATTTGTATGAAATTCTGACCCCATGCCAACTACTTGTGAACCCTGACCTGGAAATAATAAAGCGCCCATTTATATTAGTTTATTAAACAATTATTATTGTTGCTAAAATATATAAGTATAGTATAAACCACTTTTTATAAATAATTAATAAGACTTAATTAACATAACAAATTATGGCTTTTTACGAGAATACTATAGTAACTAAACAAGATTTGACTGAAAAAGATTTGAAATCTTTAAAAGAAAAATACAACAAAATTATTAATAATTCCTCTGGAAAAGTAATTAAAATTGAGGAATGGGGACTTTTGAGCCTCGCCAATAAAATAAAAAACTATAAAAAAGGTTTTTATATTCACTATAAATTTGAAGGTGCTGGCAAAACGATTGAAGAAATCGAAAAAAAAATTAAGATAGATAGTTCGGTAATAAGATATCTAACGGTAAAATATAAAGAACTAGATACAACAAATGAATTTTTTAAAAAAAATAATAACGGGTAATGAAAAGAAAAAATAAAAAATTTCAAAAAAAAAATTCAAGCAATTCATTGAATAAACTAAGTTTATTTCAAAAAAGTGATGGTAAATTTTCAAGAAAATGCCCTTTATCTGTGAAAAACGCTCCTATAGTTGATTATAAAAATATAAGTTTGCTTAAAAAATATATGTCAGCTAACGGAA
>Ga0209630_10003036_pt1 | contig 15565 bp, 18 predicted proteins | sample COG_01_FD_184745 | JGI IMG/M metagenome (GOLD analysis project Ga0209630, IMG submission 184745) | Pelagic Microbial community sample from North Sea - COGITO 998_met_01 (SPAdes) (version 2) | ecosystem: Environmental > Aquatic > Marine > Neritic zone/Coastal water | place: Helgoland, sampling... | reverse complement strand
TACGATAAACAACAAGTGAAGCACATAACCTATTGATGAACTAATGTGTCTCTTAAATCAAACCGCTACCTGTCCAAAAGGTTTTGACGACGTACACACGAGGATATCCCCTATAGAAATACTACGTGACAGCTAATATGAGCTGATTTTAGAGCGACTTAATATCTCATGTGCGGGGGTGGATTGAAGTAATACAGACCAAGCCTAAAAATAGACTTGAAGAAAACATGGTCTAAACCAATAATAAGTCTGTCCTCGTAATTCTTTGCTTGGTCAGAGGCTCACACCGGTGCAGAACTCCAAATCCTACGCCGTCCATCTGTCAGTCAAAGAGGTTGAGCCGTCCAAAGCTCAGCCCGAGGACACCTTTATTAGTAATTCCCTAATAGTAAGAGCTTTTCTCTCCTAAAGTAAACAAAATGATTAATATTTTATCTTCATAATAGTTTCTCTAGCTGGTCCATCTGTCTTCAATTAGGTAATCTGCTTGTGTCTTGTTTGGTGGAGCTTTGTGTTATTCTTTAAGAAACTAACAGGGAGGTTCAGTCCATGAAGCGTGCCTTATTATTGGTATTGATGGTTATGTCTTTTCATTTGCAGGCTGCTGACACTGGGAATGATTTGCTGGAGGAATGTAATAAAGCAATTAATTGGAAAGCTAATAGCGCATCTGCAGACCTCATGCAGGCTGCTAAGTGCTTGGCTTTTTTAGATGGTCTCGCCTCCATGCAAGATATACTAGTTCAAGTTAGAGAGGCGGAGCCACTTTTCTTTAGGCCGGATGGCGCAACAAGAGGGCAGGCATCAAGAGTCGTGAAGAAGTATCTGGATGATAACCCTCAGGAGTTGCATGAGGACAAAGCTGTTCTTGCGGTTATGGCTTTAATGGGTGCCTTCCCTTGTGAGTAGCTGAGAAGTGAAATATCTATTTATTTTAATTTTATTGTTACCTCTAAGCTTATCCGCAAGAACACTAACAATTAAATACAGAGACACTCCGGTAGACACCAGTAACGGTCACTTCCAAGAACTAAGCTTAAATTCATCTTCATTGGTTAAAGAGATGTTCTACGATGAACAAGGCAATTACTTATTAGTTAGTCTTAAAAATACTTTCTATCACTACTGCGGCATAGATTCGCAGGTAGTTAATGCGTGGGTTGCTTCAGGTTCTCTAGGTAGATTCTATCTGCAAAACATCAAAGGCAACTATGGTTGTCGTGTATACCCTGTGCCTGTTTATTAGGCGCGCTTGAAGGTTTAAGATTTTAGTATTGTTCAACTAATCCACGAAATAAAGGAGCATGAATATGGATTACAATGATAATGCAGTAACGATTGTAGATATTAAAATGCCATTCTGGTCTATGGTTGTGTTCATGGTTAAAGCTACACTTGCAGCTATACCTGCCATGTTGATTTTGGCTTTTCTGTACGCGGTTCCTTTAGGCTTTATTCTTGCTATATCAGAATCATTATAAAAGATGTTTGTGAGTGAAAGTCGTGTGCCATAAACGTACCATTATTAGATAGAATTAAACGTAATGTGACGTAAACGTACCATGAAAAATGATATATAATGCGAAACAGCAACACTAACTCTTTGATTTTCCTTAGCGCTCGTAGCTCAACTGGATAGAGTATCGGGCTTCGAACCCGAGGGTTGGGGGTTCGAGTCCCTCCGAGCGCGCCAAATTAAAGCTTTTTTATCGACTCGTTAACTTCAATTCTATTCTTCTATTACGCCTATATGCTTCAGTTGTGTCAGCAGGGTAATGTTCTGTAAAACCTATCGTAGAATGGTTCTACAGACCGCTTCCAAATTGTTTAACCAGATTCTTTAGTCGAGTTACACTTTGATCAACATTGTTGCTTGAAGCACTGATCATTTGAGTTCCATGCAAGGTGTGCTCAGAAAGTTCGCTAATGCGAATAACATTTCTGTTAATTTCTTCTGATACAGCGCTTTGTTCTTCTGCAGCTGTTGCAATCTGTGTTGTCATTTGTGTAATTGAATCAACCGCATTGGTGATCGAATCTAGTGATTCCCCGGCGCCTTTGGCTTTTTCTACGCCTTTTGCAGCAGCATCCTGCCCGCGCGTCATTACCTGTACGGCAGTATCAGCAGAAGACTGCAAGGTAGTAACCATGGCTTGAATTTCATGAGTAGATGTCTGTGTTCGGCTTGCTAAAGTCCTGACTTCATCTGCAACAACAGCAAAGCCACGACCCTGTTCACCTGCTCTGGCAGCTTCAATGGCCGCATTCAGTGCTAGCAAATTAGTTTGTTCGGCTATCTCAGTGATGACATTAACAATACTTCCAATCTGCTTGCTGTCATGTGCCAGAGTATTTATCTTATCTACAGCATTTTCGACTTCAGCTGCCAGTGCGTCGATATGACTGATGGTTGATTGGACAATCTCTTTTCCAAGGTTAACCTCAGTATCGGCATGTTGTGTCGATTCAGCTGTACAACTCGTGTTTTTTGCAATTTCATTAACCGTTGCGGTCATTTCATTCATGGCCGTTGCAACTTGTTCAATTTCCCTGTTTTGGTTATCCATATTTTGTTCTGTCTGTTCAACATTTATCAATGCGGCATCAACGGAATCTTTCAAATCAACAGTAGCATCATTGATACGCCAGATAACGGTTTCAAGTTTTGCCTTCTGCATACGAATCGCCAGTTGCAATTGTCCAAGCTCATCATGACGTCCGGTATAGACCTCTTGCGCGACGGGGTTGGCGTATATCTCGGCAGCTTTTCTCGCAGCTTGTTGCCAGGGTTTTGCAATTAGCTTGGCAAAAACAAAATTGGCTATCAGCATAGTTAAACAGGATATGGCGAATGTTAAATCTACTGATTGTGATAATAGATATGAAACAGCAATACCCAATATCACAGCAGTTGTACTTGCGAGGACAATTTTACCCATCAAGCCTGGATTAAAAGAGCTTAATATTTTGGCAATCCCCTTTTTGGGATGCCATAATCGCTTATATGTATTTTCAGCTGAATCGATGTCTTTTTGTTCGGGTTTTAATCTAACAGATTGGTATCCGACAATATGTTCATCTTCAACGACTGGTGTGACAAACGCATCTACCCAATAGTAATCACCATTCTTACAACGATTTTTGACGACACCCATCCATGATTTGCCAGTTTTGATTGTTTTCCATAAATCATCAAAGGCCGCAGGCGGCATATCAGGGTGCCGAACCATATTGTGGTTTTTGCCGATTAATTCATCTTCTGTGAATCCACTAATGCTGATGAAATCATCGTTCGTATAGGTCAACCGACCTTTAGTATCGGTTGTTGAGACAATCCGTTGGCTAGCATCGTAATCATATTGGTTATTTGTTACTGGCAGATTCTTTCTCATCGTACTTTCCTCAAGATCTTACTGAAAACTAAATGGGAATCACCCATAAAATAATCAAATTAGTTAATTATAATAAACCGCTTCTGTGATTAGTTAGCGGCTGCAATTTAAATTATCTTTAAGTCAAAGATTGATCTAGATCATTTTTTTTAAATAAACCTTAAAAAGATCGTTATTTAGAAAAAGACTGACTTTTTGAAAAGAAAGTAAACTCACTACGAAGTAAATTAAGTGTTTTTATCAATATGTTGTATTAGTAAGGTGGGCTTATATTCGAGTAGATATTTCCTCTAATGCTGCAACAAAAGCGACTTTGTCAGAATTCTCGACAGGGAGCATAGTGATTATTTATATACACTCGTTCAATTTCGTGAAAATTTCAGAAATTCCCAGTTTTGTTCTTCATAATGAGTCGGTTCTAGATTATCTGTTAATTATTGGTATATATATTCAATAATATCTGTATGAAACAATTAAATTCAAAATAATCGCTTGTATCATTATTTGTGCGTTTTAGAATGAGTATAATACTTAAGAATTGATTTGGCTTAGCATGGTAGTGCACAATGAGTGAACCAGTAGAGATTATAGATTTTTCCAAAATCAAGGCGACTTGTTCAAACTGCAATCTACATGAGTTGTGTTTGCCACATGGACTTCAATCTGAAGATCTTGAAAAACTGGAAATTGTTGTCAAGGGTTCACATCCAATAGAAAAAGGGAAACATATCTTTCGCACAGATGATCCTTTTGAGTCTTTTTATGCTGTTCGATCTGGTTCAGTAAAGGTATACATTATAAATGAGTCCGGTGAGGAACAAATAATCGGATTTTATTTTCCGGGTGAAATTATTGGTTTCGACGGGATAGAACATCATCAACATGCCAGTTCGGCAGTCGCCTTAGAGACAACAACATTCTGCTCACTTCCCTATGAAAAGATAAATGATATTTGTCTGCAAATTCCAGATCTTCAAAGCCAAATGTTTCGCTTACTGAGCCGTGAAATATCCAACGAAAATCAATTGTTATTGACAATCAATAAACGTAGTGCGGAAGAGCGAATGGCAAGCTTCTTGATTAGTCTTTCATCACGCTTTAAAAAACTGGGTTATTCCGCAAAAGAATATAACCTGCCAATGTCACGCCAGGAGATTGGCAATTATCTTGGCCTTACGATTGAGACAGTCAGTCGTTTATTTTCAAAGTTTCAGAGAAATGGTTTGGTAAAAATAAATCGAAAGGCTATTAGATTGGAAAACCTGCCTGCTATACATGCAATTTGTGATGGATTCTCTGAAAAACCAAAAGATAATAATAGTTCCAACGTTTAAACAGCCAAGGTTTATCATTCAGCTACGTCATGCTAGTTACGCTCATTATCGCTTTCAATCTTGGTCTGGTGAGCACAGCTCATTGTGTTGGTATGTGCGGCGGCATCTTAACCACATTGATGCTAGGTTCCTCTGAACATGAAAAAAAATCAAAGGTATTTAAACGTAGTTTTGCATACAATCTGGGACGTATAAGTAGTTATTCCATCGGCGGTCTATTCGCAGGTTTATTAGGTTCACAATTTCTTGGTTTATCACAAAATATAAATGCTCATTTAATCTTGCAGAGTATTGCCGCATTGGTACTTATTGCTTTGGCATTAAATATTCTGGGCTATTCTCCAATCAATAAAATCACTGAATCTATAGGCACGAAGCTATGGAAAAAAATTCAACCACTAGGCAAGTATCTTTATCCAATTAATTCTCAGTGGCGCGCGTTATTGTTCGGCATGCTCTGGGGATGGTTGCCATGTGGACTGGTTTATTCTGCTTTGATATTGAGCCTAAGCACGGGGACTGCTCTTGAAGGCATGTTAACCATGATGTTTTTTGGAGCAGGGACATTACCAGGAATGTTAACGGTTGGTTATTTTTCTGATTATCTCAACCGACTAAAAACAAATATTAAATTCCGATGGGTAACAGCAAGTCTGATGATCATGATAGCAATCAGTTTACCTGCATCAACAGTTTATTTTTCAAAGCACCACGATCATGGGACAACGGGTGCAGCAGCACATCATCATCATTCATAATCTTATTTTTATAATCTAAACAAATCTCAATGCCTATATAGCGGCAATGTTTGCTCAATGCTTTAGGTGCACAGGGTTTCCCCAATGCTGCAGAATCAAAAAACCATTCTATTCAGTAGTTTATGGAGAATACAGAAACTGTTTTTATTGTGACGGGGATATTTTGAGGATGATTTAAAGGGGAGTAATCTTGTCGAACTGTCGTTTACTAAATTTAGCGACAGTTAAAATTAAAGTGAATATCTGATCTTTTAAGAGGGTGGTGTGGTCTCATCTTTTACATCGTCATCGTCCATTAGTATTTGATATCCGTGGCCTTCAAGATCGTCAAATTGGCCTGAGCGTATTGCCCAAAATAAAACACCTGCCAATACGGCGACAAATACTAGCGAGACAATGATGAGTAAGAATATTATTTCCATGTCGAGTTTTATCTAGAATAATCAGTTGTTGTTATTTTGGTGGCATTGATGACGACAATCAATGAACTTAATGACATTCCCAACGCGGCCATCCACGGCGTTATAAACCCAGCAATAGCAAAAGGCAACGCAATTATGTTGTAGGCGAGGGCCCAGGTAAAATTCATGTGTATGGTGCGATTTGTTTTGGTGACGATTTCCAACATTGTTTTGAGTGATTCTATCTTATTATTTAATAACAGTATGTCAGCATTAAGTTTGGTGATATCGCTAGCATCTGTCATGGCAACTGCTACATCTGCTTGTGCAAAAGCAGGTGCATCATTAATACCATCACCAATCATGCATACTTGATACCCTTGTTTTTGTAGATTAGCAATATTGTTTAGTTTATCTACAGGTTTTAATTCTGCCTGATATTCATCAATATCAAGATTATCAGCAACAAGAGCGACTATTGAGTGGTGATCGCCACTCATTAAAATAATTTTCTTCCCTTGTTTCTTCAAGTATTGAACTAAGAATTTGCTGTTATCGCGTAGCTCATCATTAAAATACAAGGTCGCAATAACAGAGGTGCTATTAGCTAAGATTATTTTCCTTAAAGAATCGGCTGTGTCTTGTTGATGAATAATTTTTTCTGAACAGTGTTCATTAATGAATTGTTCCGTTCCTATATACCAGTTGCCGTCAATCTCTCCGCTGATGCCTTGACCAGGGAAGTTCTCTAAATTATTAGCTCGAGTTGTTTCAATATTTTTTGACGCATTGACTATTGCTTTTGCAAGTGGATGCTCAGATGCAGACTCCAGAGCCGCTGCTATTCTTAAAATATCTTCTCTTTTAAAATTAGTGTCAGTGATCTCTATCTGTACCAGTTCCAATTCGCCTTTCGTCAGCGTTCCTGTCTTATCAAAAACAAAACAATCAGATTTTGCGATTTTTTCGATCGCATCATTATTAATCAAGGCAATACCATATTGCATCAAAGTCGCTGCGGCAGATGAAAATGCAGTGGGTGTGGCAAGCGATAAGGCACAGGGACAACTGACTACGAGGACAGTGATGGTGATGGCCAACCACTGGCTTTGATCTGCTTGGAACCAATAAAGCGCGGTAAAGCCGGCAATGATGAGTAAGCATACGATGAAGATCGACACAATTTTATTTGCCAATAATACGGTGGCTGCTTTATTGCTACTCGCCTTATCTATAATACGAGATATATTTGAAAGAACAGTATGCTCGCCAATATCTGTTATTTCGATGAACAAGGGTGATTCAATATTAGTACTACCGCCAATCACGTGCATACCCGGTGTTTTAGTGATGGGCATGCTCTCACCGGTGATCAACGATTCATTAACAGATGAACGACCTTCATAAACATCACCATCAACCGGAATGACTTCTCCTGGCTTAACCAAGACTTTTTCTGAAACGGAGAGCGCATTTAAGTCAACAATTTCTTGATCCCCGTTGGGATGAATCTGCGTCGCAGTTAGAGGCAATATGGATGATACTTTATCCAGATAAGCCGTCGACTTTCTTCGACTCATAAACTCAAAGTAACGCCCGCCGAGGATAAAGAAAACGAACATAACGATAGAATCATAATAAACATGACCCGTGTTTTGCAGGGTCGACCATAAACTACTACAAAAGGCGATCGAAAGACCAAGCGCAATGGGCACATCCATCCCCGGCCGTTTGTTTTTGATATCTCTGTATGCGCCTGTTAATAAGGGTCTCCCTGAATAAAACAATACCGGCAGGGTTAGTATCAAGCTAATCCAATGAAAGAAGAGTCGATATTGTTTCTCAATCCCGGAGACTTCCCCAAAGTAAAGCGCAATAGCAATCATCATGACCTGCATTCCAAACAGACCGGCAATACCAAGACGGATTAACTGTGACTTACGCTCATTGTCATAAATTAATTCACGTTGTTTATGGTTATACGGCTGTGCGCTATAACCCAACTGTGTAATGGCAGTAAGGATATCGCTCAATGAAATGATAGATTCTTGCCAGCAGATTCGAGAACGTTGTGTGGAATAATTAACGCTCACATGGTTTACGCCGGCTAAAGATGAGAGCCGAGATTCGATAAGCCAAACACAGGCAGGGCAACTAATCCCATCAATGATTAGTTTGGCTTCCTTGCTTGAATCATCGTTAATGCTGACAAATTCAGTTTGAACTTGTGGGTTGTCAAAAATAGCTAGTTTCTTTAAGTCTTCTGGGATGAATTCTTCTGGTTTTGTCGGCAAGCTCGTGCGGTGTTTGTAGTAATCGACTAATCCAAACTCAAGGATTTGTTCAGCAACAGCTTTACAACCATAACAACACATTCCACGTGCTTGATTATTAATATCGACAATCAATTCAAGGTTATTTGGGATGGTTTCTCCGCAATGGAAGCAGTTATCAGACATGGAGGCATTCTATCGAAAAAAAACAGGGGGAAAGTAGATTATTTATTGCGACGCAATATTTGTTGATCTAGATCAAAAACTGCATTTCTGAATCTTGGATAATTCCTGACAATAATAATACAAAAGAATTACAAAAATAATACAAAAGAATTACAAATGAATTATTCAAATATATTACTACCTGCCTTAAGTCTATCCCTTATTTGCACAGCAGCTTTCTTATTGTTCTCAGTAAGGAAGAATTTTATCAATGGGCAGTCATTTCGCATTGCGTTCCTGGATAGGGTTGAGGCTGCTCGATTTGGAAAAATGCTGAGAAAGCATAACGTAGATCCGCAGGAATTAGTCCACACGCAACAACTTGCCGGTATTAAAAACCAACTTAGAAAATGTGGAGACTGCGTGAAAACGACGGAGTGTGACCGAATTTTAGAAAAACCTGTTGTCAGTGAAAATGAGTTAGCGTTTTGTCCTAACCACTTAGCAATTTCGCGACAGATTTAGAACTATCGAATTTAAAACATTTAATATTTAGAGGATTAAGTATGATGAATAAATATACCAAGGCGATTAGAGCATGCTTAATAATGGCGTTTTTACTACCTATCTCAAATCAAAGCTATGCTGCTGATTATGACAAGTGGAAAGTGAGGTTAAGAGGGATAGCTATAGCGCCTGATGACGATAGCGGACAAATAATTGTCAACAACGCTATTGCTCAGGGTGCTGGTGTGGAAGTGGACGCAGCTTTTGTGCCTGAGTTTGATATTACCTATATGATTACGCCGCATTGGGGTGTGGAAGCTATTGCAGGTATTGCCAATCATGATGTAAACATTGATGGAACGCCCAACGCTGGTAGTACTTTAGCGGCTGTCGGAGCGACAGATGGTCTTAAGCTGTTTGACACATGGGTATTACCACCAACAGTGACATTGCAGTATCATTTTTTACCGGATAGCAAAATTCGTCCCTACGTTGGTGTTGGTGTGAATTACACGGCCTTTCTTGCTGACAACGCGACAAGTCAACTTGAAGCCGCTGTAGGTGGACCGGTAAAGGTCTCTACCGAAAATAGTTGGGGATATGCGTTTCAGGCCGGTGTTGATTACGATATCAATGATAAATGGTTTCTAAATGCAGATGTAAAATACATCGATATCAGCACTGCTGCCAAACTTGGTGTCAATGGTGGCGTAAATGCAGGCGCAGTTTTAAACGTTGATGTTGATGTCGACCCTTGGGTAATGGGCGTAGGCATTGGTTATCGTTTCTAATAGCGTTACTATATAAAAAACTAATCAGACACAAAGGAAATTGGGAGCTGTCTTTATGACCGATAATGAGACTTATAATTATAAGGTAGTGCGTCAGTTTGCAATTATGACGATAGTTTGGGGTGTCGTCGGCATGCTAGTAGGCGTAATCATTGCAGCACAATTGGCTTGGCCAGCTTTGAATTTAGATATTCCCTGGTTGACGTTTGGGCGCTTACGACCATTGCATACCAATGCGGTGATATTTGCCTTTGGTGGCTCAGCACTCTTTGCATCGTCATACTATATTGTGCAGCACACGTGTCATGCGCGTCTATTTAGCGACAAGCTTGCCGCATTTACCTTTTGGGGTTGGCAAGCAATAATAGTCTGTGCTGCAATATCATTTCCGCTTGGCATCACCCAAGGCAAAGAATATGCAGAACTCGTATGGCCTATCGATCTTTTGATTACAGTCGTCTGGGTGGCATATGCCTTTGTGTTTTTTGGCACGGTGATGAAAAGAAAAGTAAAGCATATCTATGTGGCTAATTGGTTTTTCGCAGCATTCATCCTAACGATTGCGGTATTGCACATATTTAATAACTTGGCCATACCAACCAGCTTTTTGCATTCCTATTCAATCTATGCCGGTGTTCAGGATGCCATGGTGCAATGGTGGTACGGACATAATGCGGTAGGATTTTTTCTGACTGCCGGCTTTCTCGGCATGATGTATTACTTTGTTCCAAAATTAGCAGGACGTCCGGTTTATTCTTATCGGCTTTCAATAGTCCATTTCTGGGCGTTGACCTTTACCTATATCTGGGCAGGGCCACATCATTTACATTATACCGCCTTGCCGGATTGGGCTCAGTCCTTAGGTATGGTGATGTCCATCATCCTTTTAGCACCATCCTGGGGTGGCATGATCAACGGCATGATGACCTTATCCGGTGCTTGGCATAAATTACGTACCGATCCAGTGTTACGTATGATGATAGTTTCACTATCGTTTTACGGCATGTCTACTTTCGAAGGTCCGATGATGGCCATTAAGACAGTTAATGCCCTTTCGCATTATACGGATTGGACGATTGGCCATGTGCATTCCGGTGCACTCGGCTGGGTCGCATTCATCAGTCTCGGCTGTATGTATTATATGGTTCCGCGGCTTTATGGACGTACGATATACAGTGTCAAATTAATTGAAGTCCATTTCTGGGTTTCAACAATTGGAATCGTACTTTACATCGTTGCAATGTGGGTTGCAGGTATCATGCAAGGGTTAATGTGGCGTGCGGTTAATGACGATGGCACTCTGACATACAGCTTTGTTGAGTCAGTTGAGGCCATGCATCCGTTTTACATCATACGCTTTCTTGGGGGTGTTTTATTCCTCTCTGGTACGTTGGTAATGGCCTATAACATCTGGAAAACGATTGTCGGTAGCAAGCCCGTAACGGCAGCAATTCCAGAGCCTGTTGGCGCACATTAAGGAGATAATAAGATGGCGTTACAGCACACACAAATAGAAAAAAACATTGGACTAATGATGTTCCTAATCATCTTGATGATTAGTGTCGGCGGCTTAGTTCAAATTATTCCATTGTTCTTTATGGAGTCAACCACTGAGCCCGTAGAAGGACTAAAACCTTATACAGCGTTACAGCTCTCCGGACGGGATATTTATGTCAGCGAAGGATGTTATTTATGTCATTCACAGATGATAAGACCGTTCCGCGCAGAGGTAGAACGTTATGGGCATTACTCATTGGCCGGTGAATTTGTATATGACCGTCCATTTCAATGGGGGTCAAAACGTACCGGGCCAGACTTGCATCGTGTCGGCGGTCGTTATAGTGACGAATGGCATCGAGTGCACTTAAACAATCCGCGCGATGTTGTACCAGAATCGATTATGCCGGGGTATCCGTGGTTTGAAACAACGATGCTGGATGCGGGTGAAATCAAAACTAAGATGGAAGTTCTGCGTACTTTAGGCGCGCCTTATACGGATGATGAAATAGAAAAAGCACCTGCGGCAATTGAGGGTAAGACTCAAATGGATGCAATGATTGCTTATCTTCAGGTATTAGGCACATCTGTTAAAACGAGACGATGAGAAATTAAATGAGTTTACTATTTTCTATGTGGACGGTATTGGTAGCGATTGTTTTTTTAGGAATAGTCGTATGGGTGTTTATGGGTAATAAGGAAGAGTTTGATAAAGCAGCTCAAATTCCATTTGAAGAGACCGATGAACCTTTAATAGACGCAGATTCAAGGGGGAAAAACCATGGTTGATTTTACAAGTGGATTTTGGACATGGTTTATTAGCCTGACAACAATCGTCAGTATCATTGGTCTTTTAATCTTTCTACTCAAGTGTTCCAAGAGAAGTGTTGATGAAGACCCTGATAATGTTAAAACCATGGGGCATGTCTGGGACGGCGATCTTGAAGAGTACAATAATCCATTGCCGACTTGGTGGTTTTACTGGTTTGTTATTACGCTGATCTGGGGAGCAATTTATCTCGTTTTATACCCTGGCTTAGGTTCATTTGCAGGCGTTCTAGGCTGGACGCAAGTGAATCAATTAGAAACTGAAATGCAGGTGGCAGATGATAAATATGGCCCAATCTATGAACAATATTTAAATACTGATATTGCCACGCTTGCTAAAGATGACGCAGCTTTAAAAGTGGGTGAACGTATTTATGCGAGTTACTGTACAACCTGTCATGGTTCAGACGCACGTGGCGGCAGAGGCTTCCCCAACTTGCGCGATAATGATTGGCTATATGGTGGCGAACCTGAAAATATAAAAACGACATTATTAAACGGACGCCAAGGTGCCATGCCTGCGTGGGGTGAGATGCTATCAAAGGAACAAATATTTAGTCTTACGAGTTACGTTGAACAGCTAGCGGGCAGAGAAGTCGATAGTATGATTGCATCTCAAGGCGGTGAGCTTTACAAAACGAATTGTGCCATGTGCCATGGTGCAGAAGGTAAGGGCAATTACATGTTTGGTGCGCCCAACTTAACTGATGACATCTGGCTTTATGGCGGTTCACAAAATAAGATAACCGAAACGCTTGTAGTCGGAAGAAATGGCAAGATGCCTGCACATAAGGAATTTCTCGGGGAAGCCAAAATTCATGTTCTCTCAGCCTACATCTATAGCTTAAGCAATAATTAATTTAGCATGGAGACATTGGCTCGAATTGGATCGATGTCTGTCGCGCAACGGATAGCGACTGTCCTTTGGTTATCTTTCTTGATGGCAGGAATTGCGACCGGGTGTTTTTTCTCAGTGATTGATCCTTTTGAATTGCAGTACTGTGTTGATTTTCCCGAAATGAGCCGGACGGGAGCATATTCAATCGGCTTTTTTCTATTCTGGTTATTAACAGCGTCATCCAGTTTGTTAGCTGCCTTTTTCATCTATCCGACTAAAGTAAGTAAGTCATCAGATAGTCAAAATTCATAACGGATAACATCAGTTTTAAATGCAAACAGAGACGTCTGAGAGTAAACCCGCGCCAACTAATTCAGCACCTAAAAGTCCTGAACAATCGCTGTATGAAAAACGCGATAAGATTTATCCGCGTGAGGTTCATGGTACTTTCGCAATATTAAGAACCACTTCCGTGGTTGTCTTATTAGGTTTGTTTTTCGTCTTGCCCTGGTTACAAATGGATGGTCGCCAGCTTATTCTGTTTGATTTGCCCGCGCGCAAATTCCATGTGTTTTGGTTAACCTTTTGGCCGCAAGATTTTCTTCTTTTGGCATTTTTATTAATGCTCGCCGCATTTACATTATTTTTCTTTACCGCACTTGCTGGTCGTTTGTGGTGTGGTTATGCCTGTCCCCAAACAGTATGGACGGAGGTCTATTTATGGATCGAGAGAAAAGTAGAGGGCTCGCGTATTAAACAGATGCGCCTGGATAAATCGGCTATGTCGGTTGATAAGCTGGTACGCAAATCGATAAAACACCTTTTGTGGCTAATAGTCGCTGGCGCAACGGCAGTGACCTATGTTTCTTACTTCAGCTCTGAAGAACTTTTAAGTCAGGACTTGTTCGCTTTTCAACTGCACGGCTGGGAATTGTTCTGGATAGCGTTCTTTACACTTGCAACCTATATCAACGCAGGTTTTATGCGAGAGCAAGTTTGCAAATATATGTGCCCCTATGCACGTTTCCAGAGCGCGATGTTTGATAAAAACACGCTGATCATTTCTTATGATGAAAAGCGTGGTGAACCGCGTGGTTCAAGAGGGTCAGGCAAGCATAAGGATGATAACAAAGAAGCATTAGGTGACTGTATTAACTGCACTATGTGCGTACAGGTCTGCCCGACCGGTATCGATATACGTGATGGTTTGCAATACGAATGCATAGGCTGCTCGGCATGCATTGATGTCTGTGATGACGTGATGGAAAAAATGAGTTATCCAAAAGGACTTATTAGTTATACCACTCAGCATGCAATAGACGGTGAACCAAGCCGTATATTACGTCCGCGCATAGTCATTTATATGATAATACTCATGCTGTTTACATCCTTGTTTATTTTTCAGATTAGTCAGCGTACATCTATTGGCTTGGATATTATTCGCGATAGGAATCAGTTGTACCGTGAGACATCAGGTTTGATAGAAAACATTTATACACTAAAGTTGATTAATAAGGATGAGCAAGCTCGGACGTTCGATATCAAAGCGGAAGGCATTGAAGATCTCATCTTACTTGTTGATAAATCCACTATATTAGTCGAAGCTGGCACTGTTTATGATTTGCCGGTGCGCTTACGTGCGAAAGAGGAAAATCTAAACGGACGGAGTACAGAAATTCGTTTCACGCTTTCAGTACCTGGCGATGATGATCTCTCAATTACAGAAGCTGGAAAATTCTTGGGGCCAATACAATAATGTTAAATAACGATTCTCAACAAGTACTCCCTTGGTATAAAGAATATTACGTTTGGTTTCTTATTCTGTTTCCTACGCTGGCAGTGATTGGCGGTATCGCTACTACAATATTAGCGGTTCAATCGGACGATGGTTTAGTTGTCGATGATTACTACAAGCAAGGGTTGGAAATAAACCGCACACTAGAAAGAGATCAAGTTGCGCTCGATTATAATCTTGACGCTAAAATTAACCTTGATCAAGAGCTTGAAGAAGTCTCAATAGCGATGTCGGCAACATCAGAATTTGTTTATCCAGATAACTTATCTGTAACATTTTTACATGCTACTCGTTCAGGTTTGGATAAAGAAGTGCATATGTTGTTAACGCAAGACAATATTTATCGAGGTAATTTATCTGTTTTAACTGCGGGTAAATGGTATGTACATATTCAATACGATAATTGGCGTTTAATAAAAACCATTACCGTTGATCTTTAAATCGTAGTTATTTTATTCAGCAGTTTGTAAAGACTTTAACTCAGCAATGATTTCGTTGCTGTGATCCTTTGGATTTACTTTTCTAAAAATTTTCACAACCTTTCCATCAGGTGAAATGATAAATGAATGTCGTTTCGCCTTACTGAGTGGACCAAACTTCCACGCTGCGTCATAAGACCTGGCGACAACGGCATCTTTATCCGACAGCAAGTCAAAAGGTAAGCTGTACTTCTTTGTAAATTCATTATGACTGCCGGCATCATTGGTGCTCACGCCAACAACTTCCGCATTTAATTCGCGTATATGATAAATGTCATCTCTAAAGTTGCATGCTTCTTTAGTGCAGCCGGGAGTATCATCCTTTGGATAAAAATAAAGCACCAACCATTTGCCTGAATAATCTGTAAGTTTATGTGTTTTAGTGTACGTCGTCAAAACCTTTTGGACAGGTAGCGGTTTGATTTAAGAGACACATTAGTTCATCAATAGGTTATGTGCTTCACTTGTTGTTTATCGTAATGCATTTGTCGTCTCATCGCTAACGTG
>Ga0209630_10003034_pt1 | contig 15566 bp, 14 predicted proteins | sample COG_01_FD_184745 | JGI IMG/M metagenome (GOLD analysis project Ga0209630, IMG submission 184745) | Pelagic Microbial community sample from North Sea - COGITO 998_met_01 (SPAdes) (version 2) | ecosystem: Environmental > Aquatic > Marine > Neritic zone/Coastal water | place: Helgoland, sampling... | reverse complement strand
AAGTTATGCCAGGTTCTTACCTTTCAAGGACTTCGGCTTCAAAAAAATATATTCGTGTTGCTTTAGTTGGCAATATATCTGAAACAAATACTGCCTTAAAAAATATATACAAATTGCTAAATAATATTTGAAATGAAAATAGTGAACAAAAAAGTGACGCCAGATAAATATAGTATTTTATATAATTGGACAAAGAAAAAAGCATATCAATTGCTAGGTTTGTTTTTTATGCTCTTGTCTTTCTATATTTTCTTTGTCTTGTATTATTTTGATTATCAAGATTATGGTAACTCATATGCTTCTTTCCCTAAAGAGCATGTAAATTCTTTTTTGACTACTGGATCATGGATAAATGGAACCCTTGTTTTTTGGATAGGTATAACTAGTTGGATAACTCCTATTCCTTTTCTAATATTAGGATATAGATTATTAAAATTAGAAAAAATAAAGTATTTATTTATCAAGATAATATTTGTTTTTATAGGGATATTTTTAATATGTGGGGGGTTAAAAAATATGGGCCAAGATGAATCGCAATTAAGCTTTTTATCCTCTAAGCTCTTACTATGGACTGAAAAATTTATTAGCGCTGATAATAAATCAATTATAGTAAATATAACTAGTATATTCATAGGTTCATTTTTAATTTTACTTTCTTTAGACTTTAAATTTAAAATTTATAATAAATTTATACTTTTCATCATAAAAACGGGCTCTATAATAGTTAATAATTTTATTAAGGTTTTAGTCTATTTCTATAGAGTTTTAATATCCTTAGTTCTTGGAAAAAAAATTAAAATAATAGGAGCAAAAAAAAGATCTATTACGAAAAAAAGCTTTTCAAAAAAACAGGCTCCTGATTTAGGAAAAAGAATTGAAAAAGAAAGACAGAAAGAATTAGATTTAAATTTTCAAAAAAACAATTTATTTACATTACCTCATCTAGACCTATTAGCAGAACCAGTTATAAAAAAACAATTTAAAAATAATGAAGAACAATTAGAAAACACCGCGAGAATGTTAGAAAATGTCCTAGATGACTTTGGAATAAGAGGGGAAATTGGAAGAATACAATCCGGACCTGTCGTTACTAGGTATGAATTAGAACCCGCTCCTGGAGTTAGATCAAGCAGAGTAATAGGACTGTCTGATGATATTGCACGATCTATGAGTGCCCTTTCTGCAAGAGTTGCCGTTGTTCCTGGAAGAAATGCTATTGGAATAGAACTTCCAAATGAAGACCGAGAGACTGTATTTTTAAGAGAATTAATTAGCTCAAAAGTATTTGAAGAAAAATATGAACTGCCTTTAGCATTAGGTAAAAATATTGCAGGAAACCCAATTATAACTGATTTAGCAAAAATGCCTCACTTGTTAGTAGCCGGCACAACTGGTTCCGGAAAATCTGTTGCTGTCAATGCTATGATCATGTCTTTATTATACACTTTAGACCCCAAAAAACTTAAATTTATAATGATAGATCCTAAAATGTTAGAGCTATCTGTTTATGAAGATATACCGCACCTTTTACATCCTGTAGTAACAGAGCCAAGAAAAGCTGTAGTGGCATTAAAATGGGCAATTAAAGAAATGAATAATAGGTATCGCTTAATGTCAGAGTTGGGCGTAAGGAGCATACATAGTTATAATAACAAAATTCTCAAAATACAAGAAAAGGGGCAGGTCTTAACCAAAACATTTCAAACTGGTTTTGACCCCACTAGTGGCCAACCTATTTCAGAAAAACATGAACTAGCCTCTGAAATTCTTCCAAATATAGTTATAGTTATTGATGAAGTGGCAGATTTAATGCTGTCTGCAGGCAGAGATATAGAAATGTCTATTCAAGCATTGGCGCAAAAAGCAAGAGCTGCCGGCATCCATTTAATTGTTGCTACTCAAAGGCCTTCAGTGGATGTAATTACTGGAACAATAAAAGCTAATTTACCTACTCGTATTAGTTTTCAAGTAACTAGCAAAATTGATAGTAGAACTATATTAGGAGAACAAGGTGCCGAGCAGTTATTAGGAAAAGGCGATATGCTTTTTATGGAGTCAGCAAGTCAAGTACAGAGAATACATGGACCATTTGTTACAGACCAAGAAGTTGAAAAAGTTGCTTCTTTTTTAAGAAATAATGGAACACCAGATTATATTTTTGAAATTACTGAAGAGATAGAAGAGCCGTCTTTTTCTAATGGTGAGGAAAAGCCTAATGATCCATTATTTGATCAAGCAGTAGACTTAATTGCTAGAGAACAAAAAGCATCAACAAGCTTTCTTCAACGTCACTTGCAGATTGGTTATAATAGAGCGGCTAGAATTATTGATGTAATGGAAGCAGAGAATATGATTTCTGCAGCCAGTCAAACTGGTAAACGCGAAGTACTTCTTAATAAGAAATAATTATAGGTTTTCATGATGCAGAAATATAAGATGATTTATGTAGTACTAATATTTTTAATGTACAGCTCTTCTAGTAGGCCTGAAGATACAGTCCATAATACTAAAATATTAGAAGATTATTTAAATACTATTGAAAACATGTCCTTTATATTTGAGCAATATTCTCCTAATCAAGAAAAAGTGTTGGGGTGGATGCAAATAGAAAAACCTAATAAACTTAGAATAGAATATAAGGGAAATAACGACCTCATTATAATATCTAATGATAATTATCTAATACTATATAAAGCTCATGATGATATTATAACAAGCTTATCTAATGATGGCCCTTGGAACATTTTAACTAAAGATGATTTGAAGCTTAGTACAAATAAAAATAATTCTGTTGCTAACGGAATTATTGAAAGCACTAGAGAGATGCAAATAAATGGCTCTAATCATATTTTTTATAAAATATTAATGAGAGATAAGAATAAAAAATTACTTCCTCCTATTATACTGCACACATCTACTAAACCTTTTAAAATAAAAGGGTGGACAATCTATGATAATAAAAACCAAGGAACTCAAATAAAAATTGTAGAAGAGTTGTCTTTTAATAATGAACAAATAAAAGAAAGTATATTCAAATTATCAGAAAAAAATAGAAAAGAAGGAACAGTATGGAAAGGGCCATTTAATAAAAAACAGATAGCCCGTAGACTAAAATATAAAAATTAAAAATTATATAATAATTTTACTTTTTAAAAACATAGCCTTTATTTGTTGTTTCTAAAGAAAATTTAGAGCTACTTTTTTTAGCTATTTTTTTCCTTAATCTCCATATATGTGTCTTTATAGTATTAGAATTAACATCAGGAGAATAACCCCAAACATTTTTTAATAAAAAATCTTCACTTAAGGATTTATTAAAATTTTGCAAAAATGTTACTATTAATCTCGATTCTAAATATGTAAGATTAATTTTATTATTATTCTTGTCTACAAGAATGTTTAAATTCTTATCAAAATTAAAATCGCCTATTTTTATTACAGCGCTATCTTTAATTAGTTTTTTATCTGATAAATAAGGGGATAAGTGGTTTTTTAAAGTAACAATATTAATTGGTTTTCTTAAATATTGTTTATATGGATGATAGTCTTGTGACTCGTGTAAACTTTCTAAGAGAAATATTGCTGGCAACTTATAGGTATAGTTTTTAAATATTTTCTTAATATGACACTTTTTTTCTTTATAATAAATAAATTCATCTAACAAAAGGGCTGTGATTTCTTTTTTTTTAATTTTTTCCACTATCGTTTCATAATTATCTGTAAGAATAGGATTACAATTAATGGCAGTTATAAGAGATTTAAGGGCACCATTAACTGTGCTATCAACGCTACAACATACGATATTAAACAAAGGCTTTTTCATAACTTATATACTAATTTTTGATAGCTTCTCTTTTACCAAATATTTTAGTACCCACTCTTATTGAAGTTGCTCCTAAATATATTGCTTTCTGAAAATCATTACTCATGCCCATACTTATGTTATTAAGGCAAGACTCTTTAGCTATTTTTGTTAATAATGCAAAATATGGTGCAGGCTCTTCATTTACTGGAGGAATGCCCATTACACCCGTAATATTTAAACCATACGAAATACAATCTGCAATAAATTTCTTTGCAGCAATAGGAGAGCATCCGTTTTTTTGTTTTTCTTCACCTATATTTATTTGCACATATAGTTTAGGAAAAGATTGTTGTTTTTTTAAATCCATATTTTTTTTTAACTCTAATACTATTTTTTCTCTATCTACAGTTTCTATTACATCAAATAACTTTATAGCATCTTTAACTTTATTGGATTGCATTGGCCCTATCATATGAAGACGGGTATCAGGGTATTGATTTTTTATTAATGGCCATTTTTTTTCTGCTTCCTGTACTTTATTTTCCCCGAAAGCTATTTGTCCATACTTTGCAGCTTCACAAATACGTGCAACTTCAATAGTTTTTGAAACTGCTACCAAATTTATACTATCCAATGTTCTTTTTGCGCTTTTACACACCAAATTAATTTCTTTTTTTATTGTATTAAGATTATTTATAATGCTTTTATTATGAATCATTTAAAAAATTTCTAACTAAGCGTATTATTATTAGGGTTATTATTAAACATATTATAAATTAAATAAATGATTAAAAGCAATTTTATAAATATAGCTAGATCTATCTCTTATAATAGAGGTAGAAATAAAGCCTTTAATGGCATTATAAAAAATAAAACTTCAAATGTATGGTTGTTTACTGACACATATAAGACATTAAACCCAACCAAACTAGCTGAAGGTTTGCCTCAGAGATCTGGTATTGTAATAAGACACTATAACTCAAAAAACAAAGAGGATATTATAAGAAGCATCTTAAATATAAAAAAAAGAAAAGCACTTACTGTTTTAATCTCTGGAAAATATAGAAGGGGCCTAAACCTAGATGGAAAACACATTCCACAATGGCTTAGTTATAATAAGAAACTAAATAAAATAACTTCAATCTCTGTTCATTCCGGCAGAGATGTAAGAAAAAGTATTAACTTAAAAGCAGATCTCGTTTTTATTTCACCTGTTTTTCAAAGCTCCTCTCATAAAGAAGGAGGTCACTTAGGAGTAATTAAACTTGGACTATTAGCAAGATTATTTAAAAAACATGTTATTGCCCTTGGAGGAATCAATAATAATAATATTGCCAAACTAAGAAGTTTTCCAATTTCAGGATGTGCGGGTATAGATGCATTTATATAATAGACCAAAGTAATTGGCGTAAAACTTGTTGTATTATTACAACATTGTTTTTTAAATATTTCTATTGTTCCTACTTTTACATTGCTTAAATGGCATATAACAAGTTAAATTCCTGATAAGCATTTTTGCTATAATATATTGTTCTTTGGAGGATTAATATGAACAAATTTTTAATGACTTTAGCTACTCTTGTAGCTTTTGCTCTATCAAGTGTTGCGCATGCTGAAATGAAAGTAAGCGGTTTTATGCAACAAATAATTGGTATGGGCGATGAAGTTGATGGCGGCATCACTTACAAATTTAATAGATTTTCATTCGGTGCGGACACTACAACTGATAATGGTTGGACTGTAGGCGGATCATTTGCTATGGAATATGGCTCAATAGGTACTGGTGCTAATTCTGGGTATTTGCCAACATCTAACTCAATGTATATCCAAACTGATATGGCTACTATAACAATAGGTAGTGCAGCTGATGCTGTAACTGCTCTAGTTCCTCGTGTTAGTGCGATGGTACCAGGTGCTGGACATGATGGCGGATATCAATTCTTATTCGATGGCGGTTCAATTGCTAATAATGGTGTAAACTTTGCTGAAGCATACTATGCTATGGCGAACAACAGAATTAATGTTGCTTTACCATCAGTAAATGGTTTCACTGTTAATGTTTCTTATACACCAGATATGGGCATCAATTCTGCAACTGGTATAGGCAGATCAGCGGCTAATGCAACTGAAAGTGCAAGCCATGGAGAAACTTCTCACGTAGCTATTCAATACAGTGGTGAAATGGACGGTATCTCTTATACTATTGGTCTTGGTTCTATAAATGGTAATGGAATAGGAACTAATGGTACTGCAGCAACTTCAACTAATAATGACCTATCATCTTTCACAGGTGCTATTAAAATGACTATGGGTAACATAGCTTTTGGTGTTATGGCATTTGATAATGGAGATAGTTGGGGTCAAGCTGAAGATGCTGATAAAGCAGATCATTCAGGTTACAATGTACAAGCTACATACAACATGGGTAATATAAGTGTTGGTGTTGGTTATGCACATGAAGAAAAAGCTTTAGGTACAGCTCGCGCTACTACTGCTCAAGCTGGTAACTTAGTGGCAGAAGATTCAGTAACTATGATCGGTCTTGGCTACGATATGGGTGGTGGAGTTAATTCATACATTCAATTATCAAATGGCGACCATACAGATGGTGACCATGCTACTACTGAAGTAGACCCACAAGTATTATTCATGGGTATTTCATTAGGTTTCTAATGTAAATATATCTAAGAATAGTTCTTAAAATTTAGAGACAGTATAAATTTATACTGTCTCTTTTTTTTTATAAAAAACATCTATTGATTTTCATATAATATAACTGTAAATCTATATAGTATTAAAAACTATAATTGGATTTATAACTTCATGGCCTTTAATATTAAAGCTTTCATTTTTGTTCTCATAACTACGTTTATTAGTGTTACTTTTATTAGTAGCTGCTCTTTTTTAGATGATGCAGATGTAGTCAGAGCGCCAGTACCCGAAGACTTAGTTCTAAAGAGAGAGAGAGAGAGAAGAGAAGCATTAGGAAATGCAGAAGACGAGTCTTTTGTGAAAAATCTATTTGATGGTGTAATGTTTGGAAATAAAGATAGTGCTGGAGCAGGCGGAGGGATAAGCGTAAATACTTACCTTTGGAAAGCCTCTTTAGACACGCTATCTTTTATGCCTCTTATATCTGCGGACCCGTTTGGTGGAGTAATTATTACTGATTGGTACTCTGCCTCAGAAACATCTAAAGAAAAATTTAAAATTGTAGCATATATATTAACTAAAAGCTTACGAGTAGACGGTATAAAAGTTTCTGTTTTTAAAAAATCAAAAAATGAAAATGATGAATGGATTGATACAAAAAGCAACAAAATGCTTCAAAGTAAAGTTGAGGACGCTATTTTAACAAAAGCCAGAAAATATAAAATACAAAACATAGAATAAATTTATCTATATAATAATGAGGCCAAAATGACTATCCATACGCCATATGATGCAAAATTAATTGAGAAAAAATGGCAAGACAAGTGGCAGAAAGATAATGTTTATCAAGCATCTAAAAATAGTGATAAAAAAAACTATTATGTATTAGAAATGTTTCCTTATCCATCAGGTAAAATTCATATGGGGCATGTGCGTGTTTACACATTAGGAGATGTTCTCGCAAGATATAAAAGAGCCAAAGGGTATAATGTTTTGCACCCAATGGGCTGGGATGCTTTTGGAATGCCTGCTGAGAATGCAGCTTTTGAAAATAAAATACACCCTGCAATATGGACAAAATCAAATATAGATAATATGAGAGAACAGCTTAAAGCTATGGGTTTAAGTTATGACTGGCAATTGGAGTTTGCGACGTGCGATCCATTATATATAGAGTGTCAGCAAAAGATCTTTTTAGATTTTTATAAGAATAAATTAGCATACAGAAAAGAGGCTTGGGCTAACTGGGACCCAATAGATCAAACAGTTCTATCTAATGAACAAGTTATAGATGGAAAAGGTTGGAGATCTGGGGCCAAAGTAGAAAGAAGAAAACTACCACAATGGTTTTTTAAAATTACAGAATTTGCAGATGACTTAATAGATAGTTTAGATAAATTAGATAATTGGTCTAATCAAGTAAAGGTTATGCAAAGAAATTGGATAGGCAGATCTGAAGGGCTAAGACTAAAATTTAAAATTTTTAATAGTTCTGTCTCATTAAAACATGCTAACTTCATAGAAGTTTACACTACTCGACCAGATACTATATTTGGCGCCAGTTTTATTGCTATTGCTCCAGACCATCCTCTTTCTAAAGAATTGTCTGATAATAATAAAAGTTTACAAAAATTTATATTTGAGTGCAATCAAGTCGGAACCTCTGAGGAGGCAATTGAGAAGGAAGAAAAAAAAGGTTACATGACAAATATTAAGGTCAGACATCCTTTTGTTGAAGGTGAATATTTACCAGTTTACATAGCAAATTTTGTTTTGATGAGTTATGGAACAGGTGCAATTTTTGGTGTGCCCGCACATGACCAAAGAGACTTAGATTTTGCTAACAAACTTAATCTACCAATCAAAAGCGTTGTGCAGAGCAAAAATTCTGAAGAAAATATTATAACTAATATAGCCTATACAGGTAATGGAAAAATAGTTAACTCAGATTTTTTAAATGGCATGGATATAATAGAAGCTAAAAACCATATAATAAGAATTTCTGAAGAGCTTAATATTGGTAAAAAGTCTAAGCAATTTAGATTGCATGACTGGTGTGCTTCGCGTCAAAGGTATTGGGGCTGTCCCGTTCCTATAATATTATGTAGTGATTGTGGAATAGTGCCTGTTCCTAATTCAGAGCTCCCGGTTTTACTTCCTGAAGATGTAACTTTTGAAAAACCTGGAAACCCTCTAGATTACCACGATAAATGGAATACCGTAGCATGTCCAAAATGTGGCCAATCTGCTAAAAGAGAGACTCAAACCTTTGATACTTTTGTGGATTCATCGTGGTACGCACTTCGATATCCTTCACCTAAATCCAAAGAGCCTATAGATAAAAATGAAATGTTAAGATGGAGTCCGCCCGATCAATATGTAGGAGGCATAGAACATGCCATACTGCATTTACTATATTCCAGGTTTTTTAATAGAGCATTAAAAAAAACTAATTATGTTAATTTTGATGAGCCTTTTAAAGGGCTGTTTTGTCAAGGAATGGTCTGCCATAGAACTTATAAAGGTCCTAATGGATGGGTAGAGCCTGAAAATATAATTTTTAAAGACAATAAAGCTTTTCAAAAGTCAGATTTACAAGAAGTTGCAGTGGGTCGGTCTGAAAAAATGTCTAAATCAAAAAAAAATATTGTTGACCCAATGTCTATTATAGATACATATGGTGCAGATACAGCTCGCCTATTTATGTTATCTGATTCTCCTCCAGAGAGAGACTTGGATTGGAGCACAAGTGGAGTAGATAGTTGTTGGAAGTATTTAAAAAAAATATGGGCTCATCTACAAAACTATTCTTTTGATAAAGAAAATTCAGAAGTTTTAATAAAAGCAAATGAGAAAGAAAACAATATAAGAAGAGAAGTTTATTTATGTATTAAAGCCACTACAGAAAGTATAGACACTTTTAGATACAACAGTGCTGTAGCAAGTATAAGAAAATTGTCGAATATATTACTAGCATACAAAAATAATTCTGGAGAAAAGGTAAAAGAACAAATTATATTAGAAGGCTGGAAATCATTTATAATTATGATGTCTCCTATAACTCCTCATATAGCTGCAGAGCTTTGGCAATTAATTGATAATAGTTCTATGCTCTTAGATCAAAAGTGGCCCTCTATTAATAAAAACTTACTAAAGGATAAAAAATTAGTTATTGCCGTTCAAATTAATGGTAAACTCAAAAATACTATAGAAATAGCGCAGGAAAACGCCTCAGACAAAAACTTACAGAGAGAAAAGGCTCTTGCCTTAAATAATATAAAAAATGCTATAATATATAATGAGCCTAAAAAAATTATAGTGATACCTGGAAAAGTAATTAACATTGTTATTTAAAAAAAATATATATAAAAGCTTTATTAAACTTGTGCCCTTCATAGTAATTTTCTTATTATTCTCCTGTCAATTCAAACCCGTTTATTTATCTGATAATAAAAAAAATATTTTATGCTCTATTAAAGTGGAAAGCGAAACTAATTCCGCTCTGCTCTACGAAATGGATTACAAAAATGAATTGGAATCTATTTTGTGTGCAAATAAATTAGAAGAAACTAATTTTTTGTTGAAATGGTCTATTAAAAAGAGATATAGGGAGCTGATTAAATCAGAATCTAATACTATAAAAAGGTATGAAGCATCACTAATTGTGGATTTTGTTATCTATGATATATCAAACGATATTATTATCTATTCTAATACAGTTGAATCTAAGGGCGCATATAATATTTTAGAAGATGAAATTATCAGTACTTTAGCCTCTCAAAAATCTATAGATTCTCAAATTGCTATTATAGCCGCAAGACTTACTCTGGATAAAATACACTTATATATGTTAAAAAATGAAAATTCAAAACTATAAGATAGACCAATATTGTAAGGATTTACTTCCTGAAACACCTGCTATATTATTATATGGCCAAGATTATGGATTAATAAGTGAAAGATCTTCTATAATTATTAATAGTTTTTTTAAAAACTCTAAAAATCAACATAATTCCCTAAATATAATTGATATTATGTATAATGAAGTCTTATCCAACCCAGAAATATTAGAAATAGAGGCAAGTTCCATTTCTTTACTTAGCAGTAAAAAAATAATCAGAATAAAAGATACTAATGATGCTCTACATAAAGTGGTAGAAGATTATTTGCTTAACTCTTATAAAGACTGTCTGATCATACTTTTAAGTGAGCCGTTGTCACCAAGGTCTAAAATTAGAAAACTTTTTGAAAGCCACCAAAAGGCTGTGATACTCCCTTGTTACAATGATGAAAACAATAATATAGTGAGTTTAATTAACAGCGCATTTAAAGAAGAAGGTATTTATGCTGATGATGATAGCGTTAACTTATTTGCTAATTATTTAGGCGTCGACCGTTTAATAACTAAAGCAGAAATAGAAAAAGCAATACTATATGCCGGTAAAGATAAAAAATTAGATTCTAAAGATTTTACTTCTTTTATAAGTGACCAAACATCTCTTAGTATAGATGCGCTATATGACTTTAGCTTAGCTGGAAATTTGAAAGAAGCTTATGGTGTTTTGGTTAAAATACAAAAAGAGGGCATACCAGCAATACAAATAATAAGATCGTTTATTAGGCAAATGCAAAGCCTTTATAATATTATTAATGCCTCCTCTTTAAACTCTAATTTTAATAATATTATAGATAGCATTAGACCTCCTATCTATTTTAAAAGAAAAAATAATATTAGAAGTCAGGCACAAAGTTGGTCATTACTAAAAATAAAAAAAGCTTTATTGTTGTTAGAGAGTGCTGAGATATCTTGTAAAATGCCTAAAAGTAATGTTGATATAATTACAAAGCAGGCAATTTTAAGTATTGGGTTGATAAATAAAAAATAAACAATTAATTTTTTATTTTTTTTATTACTAAATCTAATTGCTCTAGATTTTTGTAATTAAATATTATTTGTCCTTTACCACTTTTATCTCTTATTACGGTCTTTAATCCAATCATTTCTTCTAGCTCTTGTTCTAGTTTTCTTATATTTACATCAACTATATTTCTTATATTTTTTGTCCTTCCTTGTTTGGCTTTAACTAGTTGCTCTACTTCCCTTGCACTTAATTTCTCTTTTACTATAAGATGCGCTAACTCTATGCTATTTTTATTTCCTATAATTGGCCTTACCTGCCCAACACTTATTAATTTTTCTGCTAAAAGTTTTTGAACTTCTTCTGGTAAACTTAAAAGTCTCATAAAATTTGTAATATAGGCTCTACTTCTCCTCATTTTTGAGCCTAATTCTTCTTGAGTAATAGAAAATTTGTTCATTAATCTTTTATAGCCTAACGCTTCTTCTATAGGTGACAAGTTTTCTCTTTGTATATTTTCTATTAAAGCTATTATTGCTACATCTTCATCTTTTATATTTTTGACAGAAACGGGTACTTCATGAAAGCCTGCTAATTGAGCTGCTTTCCATCTTCTTTCTCCGGCAATAATTTGCCACTCATTATCTTTGTTTTTTGCAGGCCTGACTATTATTGGTTGTAAAATTCCTCTGTCCTTTATTGAGGCTGCGAGGTCATTTAATGCTTCTTTACTAAAATTCTTTCTTGGTTGTAGGGGGTTCGGTTTTATAAATTCTATCGGGAGGGAAGCTAAGAGATTATCTTTTACATTTGCTTCCTTTTTGTCTTCAAATAAAGCATCAAGGCCTCTACCTAGTCCACGTTTATTTTTTACTGACATTTTTTTTCTCCTTATTTATTCTTGCTATTATTTCTTTTGCTAATGATATATAGGCCTGGCTTCCAGGAGCTTTTATATCATATAAAATAGCTGGCAAACCATGTGAAGGGGCTTCAGATAACCTTACATTTCTCGGAATTATTGTCTTTAATAAATCTTTACCAAAATATTTCTTTACTTCATCTTTGACTTCTAGGCTTATACGATTCCTTTTATCATACATTGTCAATAGAATGCCTTCTATATATATGTGCTTATTCAGTTTTTCTTTTATTCGGTCAATTGTCTTCCTTAAATGTGATAAGCCCTCTAAAGCAAAGAACTCACACTGTAATGGGATTAACAATGAGTCTGCTGCCGTTAATGCGTTTATTGTCAATAACCCTAAAGATGGCGGACAATCTATAAATATAAAATCGTATTTTTCCTTTAGTGTTGCACAATGCCTTTGTAGTCTTTTCATTCTATCATCTGCATCTACGAGCTCTACCTCTACTGCGCTTAAGTCTACTGTTGCAGGAATTATTTCAAGGCCTGGTATTATGGTCTTCTTAATTGAGCCTTTTATATTTCTTTCTTCACCAAGTATCTGATATGCTCCTAACTCTCTATCTCCTCTATCTATTCCTAAACCGGTTGATGCATTTCCTTGGGGATCAAAATCTATAAGAAGAACATTTTTATGTATTGCAGCCATAGAAGTAGCTAAATTAATTGCGGTTGTCGTCTTTCCAACTCCTCCTTTCTGATTGGTTATAGCTATTATTTTTCCATTTTTATTATTTAGTACCATTTTTTTTCTCTATACTATGAACGACAAATATATTACTTTCTTTCGATGTCCTGCTTTTTACTAAATCATATTCTATATTAAAAAAACTTTCAGCTAAGATTAATTCTTTTTTCCAATTTGCTCCTTTAGGAAAAATACATAGTCCTTTTTCTTTCAGTAAAGGCGCTGTTAAGTTTAAAAGCCCACTCAATGACGTTACTGCCCTTGCAATAATAGCACTTGCTGTTTGAGAGGGGAGCATTTCCGCTCTAATGTTATCAATGATTACTTCTGTTTGTGTTTGCCTCTTTATTTCTTCTAAAAATTTACATTTTTTCCTACTTGATTCACATAACACCATATCTTTTCTTCCCATTATTGCCAAGACCATTCCTGGGAAGCCAGCTCCGGAGCCAATATCATAAACCACTGCACCTTTTTTTTCCTTTGGTAATAAGCTGTATAATTGGGCGCTGTCAACAAAGTGTCGCTGCCATATGTCCATCAAAGAAGCGCTACTAACTAAATTAAATTTCTTTTGCCAGTTTTTTAATAAAGAACTGTATATCTCAAGCTTTTCTTTTTCTTCCTTTGAAAAAGTTAGAACTTGCTCTTGCACTATTATGCCGCCTTTTGGCGCATATAAATGATTACAGCTCCTATTGCAGCAGGAGTTATACCTGGAAGCACTGACGCTTGCGCAATTGACTCCGGCCTAACTCTTCCCAAAACCTCCTTAGCCTCGTTAGATAAGGAACCCACCAATGCGTAATCTAGGTCCTTAGGCAATTTTAGCTGACTGTCTTTCCTGTAAGTATGTATATCGTTTCTTTGTCTCTCAATATAAACAGCATACTGTGCTTCTATTTCTATTTGAGAAGAAATATGAGGCTCAATATCTTTTAATTCAGGCCACACCTCAACTATTTTATTAAAATTAATGTCTGGAAAGGCAAGCAAATTAATCGCAGACCTTCTAATTCCATCTTTTCTAATATTTAAACCCATTTTTAGGCCTTGGTCTGGAGTTATATTTAGGCCCTTTAAAACATCGTAAGCCTTTAAAAGACAAGCCCTTTTTTTCTTATAAAAAACCCATCTTTTATCGGAAACTACACCTATTTTTCTTCCTATTTCCGTTAATCTCTGATCTGCATTATCTGTTCTTAGCCATAAGCGATATTCGGCCCTAGAAGTAAACATTCTATAAGGCTCTGGCGCTCCCCTAGTGATAAGATCATCTATCATAACGCCAAGATATGCATCTGCTCTATCTAAAACTAAATATTCCCGTCCTAGCACCTTTTGGGCCGCATTTATACCAGCTATAATCCCTTGCCCAGCAGCTTCTTCATAGCCCGTCGTGCCGTTAATTTGCCCCGCCAAAAACAAGCCTGAAACTTTTTTCAGCTCTAGCGAAGAAGAGCACTCTCTTGGATCGACAAAATCATATGCGATTGCGTAACCAGGCCTTATTATCTTTGCTTTTTCTAAGCCTGGCATTAGCATAATAATTTGCTCTTGAACATCTTCTGGCAAAGATGTTGATATTCCATTAGGATACACAGTATTATCGTCAAGGCCTTCTGGCTCAAGAAAGATTTGATGTCTTTCTCTATCAGAAAATCGCATAACCTTGTCTTCTATAGAAGGGCAATATCGTGGACCTTTAGCATCTAATTGGCCAGAATACATTGCCGACTTCTTAATATTTCTCTTTATGACCTCATGTACTTCCGTATTTGTCCACGTAACGCGACATTCTACCTGTTTATTTTTAACTTTTTTATTATAAACTGAAAACATCTCAGGAACATCATCTCCTAACTGCTTCTCTAAACTCTCCCATTTAATAGTATTTTTATCTAGCCTTGGCGGCGTCCCAGTTTTTAGCCTTCCCATTTTTAAATCCAGAGAATGTAAATCATTTGCCAGGCTTATAGAAGGAGGCTCATCTACTCTACCTGCAGATATAGTTTTTTCTCCCATATGAATCATGCCATTTAAAAAAGTGCCCGTCGTTAATATTACAGTTTTTGAAAAAATTGACTCTCCGCTTTCTAATTTTACCCCCTTAATACTTCCATCTTCATTTTTTAGAAAACAGCCTACTGTTCCCCCTAAGACACTCAAGCCTTTTTGGCTATTTATGCATTTTTGCATGGCTTTTCTGTATATTTTTCTATCAGCCTGACATCTAGGGCCCCTCACAGCCGCGCCTCTGCTTCTATTTAAAAGCCTAAATTGGATTCCCGCCTCATCTGCAACACGACCCATCAAACCATCTAAAGCATCTATTTCCCTAACTAAATGACCCTTCCCTATTCCTCCTATTGCTGGGTTGCAGGACATTTCTCCTATTTTTTCTAAATCTTGTGTTATTAATAAGGTTTTAACACCCAGCCTCGCAGCGGCGGCGGCAGCCTCGCATCCTGCGTGCCCCCCTCCTATAACAATTACATCTATCTTTTTAAAAAATTTTTGTTCCATAACTATCTTTTACTATATTTTTATATATGTTTCACGTGAAACATTTTATTTTCCTATACAAAACCCTAAAAACAAGTCGTCTAATACGTCTTCTATGTCTACAGCTCC
>Ga0209630_10003015_pt1 | contig 15618 bp, 26 predicted proteins | sample COG_01_FD_184745 | JGI IMG/M metagenome (GOLD analysis project Ga0209630, IMG submission 184745) | Pelagic Microbial community sample from North Sea - COGITO 998_met_01 (SPAdes) (version 2) | ecosystem: Environmental > Aquatic > Marine > Neritic zone/Coastal water | place: Helgoland, sampling... | reverse complement strand
CTGTGGTTGAGGAACCAGTTGTAGAAGAAGTTGTAGAAGAAACAAGCGACAATAAAGAACTTGTTTCAGTTCAGAGTGAACAATGGTATTGGGATGATGAAGACGATGACGACTATGTTGATGTTGATTAAATATAAAATATCAACATTAGTTTACGGTACTGTCAGGTGACGATCTGACCGTTCGAGTCTACCTTGCGGTGCGGGCGAAGAACGACAACAGGATAACCGCTTTTTAACCCAACCTAATTGCCGCTTTTTGTAAAATGCAAGACTACGCCTTTGAATTAAAAACAAACGACTTCACCTTTCCAGCCTTTGCTCTGTGGAATAGTGGGCTTGGTTTCTACTGTGGATACTTAGGTATTGATGAAACTAATGGATGTTATAAAAATGATCATCAAGAGGAAATGTGCGAACAAGAAATACAAGTTCATGGTGGAATTACTTTCAGTGGTGAATTTGATGATTTGCAACAGGGTTTGAAATTAGTTGATTTTTCAAATTGCGAAGCTGAAATCGTTCAAGATTTTTTAATTAAAAAAAATAAATTTGAGATAAACGATGTTCCGCGTCTTGCCAATCAGAATGACCCACTTCTTGCCCGCCCTCTGGCTGTATATGATGTATTTGGTATAGATTGGATTGGATTTGATTGTGGTCATAATTCTGACAAGAGCTTGGTAAATCCGAATGGGAAAGAAAGAGATATAGATTTTGTATTATATAATTTAAAATTAATAGCTAAAATAGTTGCTGGGTCTAGTTATGAAATATATAAGCGAGGAAAGGTTGGAATCCCTGTTACGGAAGAAGAACATAACAAGATGATGGTCTTAGCCCTCACAGGCGATTCCTGTGCTGAGAAATACATTCAGAATTTAAAAGTTAGTAACTAATTTAAATTAAATGGCCCTATCGTCTAATTGGTTAGGACATCGCCCTTTCACGGCGGCAATCGGGATTCGAGTTCCCGTAGGGTCACATTTGCTGCTGTAACTCAGTTGGTAGAGTAGCTGATTTGTAATCAGCCTGTCGTCAGTTCGAATCTGACCAGCAGCTTTCGCTTAATGTTTTTTAATTTATGCTGATTCAAAATTAATTTATTTTAAACTTAGTTTCTGGTATAATTGCACGGAGGTGTTTTATGTTTAAAAAGCTTTTGTTTTGGATTTATGGCATGAAGGAGTATGACATGAATTGGGTTTTTATTTGTTCGAAAGGCGATGTTGTTGATTACGTAAAGATTTTTAATGATTACTTTGACGGCGCAGACTATGCTGATGCATATATCAGACAACATGATAACGATGCAGAGTTGCCAAACTATAGAGCGAATGAGTTCTATAGGACTGAAAATTTAACAGTTTCCTTAATAAGAGAAACAGCAAATACATAGAAAGTAGTTTACGGTTTCATGATGAACAAACCTATTCGGACAAAATATTCTGGTCCATGTTGTAAATGTGATGAACATGTTCCTTCTGAAGGCAAGTCGCGAGGCTTTGCTCTTAAAGAAGATGGAAAATGGAATCGTTATTGCAAGACATGTTTACCTGTAAAGTTTGAAGAAGAAAAGCGTGAGCTAACCATAGACGGCAGAATTATCATGCCATTTGAGAGGTCCTCTTTAAATTTGCTGAGGAGCATTCCGGGAGCTTGGTTTGATAGAAGCGATGTCTGCTGGAGAGTCTCTCTTAAAGAAGAAGATAGATTTCGTCTCCTCGAAGTTGCTGATCAGCTTCAACTAGATGTGCCTGAAGATCTCAGAGTTAATAGCGAACAAAAGTTAGTCGCTGAAGATAGCGGATTATATAATTTTCAGGTTGAAGGAGTTGACTGGTTGTCTAGAGGAAAGTACCGGCTTTTGGCAGATGAGATGGGACTTGGAAAAACCGTGCAGACTCTGATGGCCCTTCCTAAGAATGCAAAATGTTTGGTAATAGCTCCAGCAGCAGTAAAATTTAATTGGAAAGAAGAAGTTCAGAAATGGAGATCTGATTTAAATCCTGTTGTCATCTCTGGATCTGATAATTTTCGTTTTCCTACTGAAGGAGAGGTTGTAATTGTAAATTATGAGATCCTCCCAAAATATTTAGAGCCAAAGAAGAAGACTGCTACAAGCAAGCCTTGGGATGTACAGGTTTTCTGGCCCAACAAAGAACTTGCAAAGTCAGCTTCAGAATCACATTTAATTATTGATGAAGCTCAAAGAGTTAAAAATTATAAGACTCAAAGAAGCAAACGAGTTCGGGGACTCTGCATGACATCAAAGTTCGTGTGGGCCTTAACAGGAACTCCTTTGGAGAATAAGCCTCAAGATCTATACGGAATTCTTGACGCTCTTCAGATGCAGATGCAAGTATTTGGTGGTTGGAAGCGATTTGTTAAATTAATGAATGGATATCAAGATAGCTGGGGCGGATATGTTTGGGGAGAACCAAATGCTTTAGTTCCAGATCTGCTCAGAAGAGTAATGCTTAGAAGAAAACGATATGATGTTCTTCCGGATCTTCCGAATAAAACTTATTCAGATGTGAAAGTTGATCTTCCTAGTAGTCTAAGAAACTACATGGATGAACTTTGGGATGAATGGGGCAATGTAATTAAAGATAATAAACTTCCACCGTTTGAAAAGTTCTCTGAGATCCGCAACAAGTTAGCCATTAGCCGAATTGGAGCAATGATTGACTTGGTCGAAGATCATGAAGAAGAAGATGTGCCTTTGGTTGTTTTCTCTGCTCATCTCAAACCTTTAGAAGAATTAGCTGAACGAGATGGTTGGGAAAAAATAACTGGAGCCACATCCGCTGAGAGACGTCAACAAATCGTAAATGAATTTCAAGAAGGAAATTTAAAAGGTGTCGCGGTTAGTATTAAAGCAGGCGGAGTTGGTTTGACTTTAACACGAGCGTGGAAAGCTATCTTTGTAGATTTAGATTGGGTTCCGGGAGCTAATCAACAAGCTGAAGACCGCATATGCAGAATTGGACAAGAGTCTCAAAAAGTGGAAATTGTACGTATGGTTTCTAACCATGTGATGGATCTTCATGTTCTTGAGCTTATTCATCTCAAAAATTACATAATTGAAAAAAGTGTTGAGCAAGCAACTGAGATTGAAGTTGAAAAACCTGAATCGCTTACAGAAACTGATGAAGAATTTGAGAAAAGAATGGCCAAAGCTGCTCTAAAAAGCAAACCTGACGACATCTTTTTTCCTGAATTTACTCCAGATCCTCTAATTCCTTTCTAAAAAAAATTAGAAGTAGTTTGTAGTAATCTTCAGTGACAGGTAAACCATTCTTTCTGAGGATACAAATGACTAAGATTTCATTTCAAGATATTTGCTCGAAATTATCTTCTAACGATTCTTTTGAGTCTCGATTTTGTCATTTCATGCGTCTTGTAGGCATTGAAAAGGTAAATGTTTGCTACAGTGGAGGCGGAGATAGTGGGGCTGTAGAATCTATTGAGGTTGTTGCTCCAACAATGGACGAAGAAATCAAGAAAAAACTTGAAGTGGAGTTGATGAATAAAGAAGATGATTTAGGCCATTGGGTTTGGGAAAGGCATGGAAGTTTTGCTGATGGTGGTGGCTATTGGGTAAGCGGTAGAGTTGTGTACTCAGTAGGAATGGATCAGAAAGAAGATCGAGTTTGGATTGAAGGAAGTGATTACGAAACTGAGTATGGCGACTATAACGAAGAAACAGACGAATACGAGAATGAAGTAGAAAACGAATCCTCTTTTGAAGATTCTTGTTGGCAAAGAGATGAAGGTGAAGTTTACGATGGGCAACGTATAGGGTCTATGTTTGGGTCTGCTGAACGAAAGCCTGACTTGGGATTGTTGATAAGTTATGCAAAACTTTCTTACAAAGAAATCCCAGAAGAAATCCATAACATGATTCTAACTGCGGCTTCAATGGGTGATGAAGAAGCAAAAGATTACATAAAAAATAAAGATTAGTTTACGGTACAGGTGTCAACAACAATTTTGGAATAGAATTATGATACCTGTTAAAGAATTTTTCACTGGTGGTCGTGCAACCTTTACTCTTGAAGTACCTGAGTTGTTTGCAAATACAACAGGTTGCCGACCACATTACACTTATCGAATTTATAAAAAGAAAGATAAGAAGGACGAAAACAAAGAAGTCTTTTTTGTTAGTTTGAAAACTGGCCCTGAAGATGGAAATTATGCGTACTTAGGAATTTTCAATACTGAAACAGGACAGATTGCACTTACAAAGAAGTCTATTGGAACTGATGATTGTTGGTCAGTTAGATTTTTCAGAAGAATCATGGCGAATATATTTTGTGAAGAGCCGGATAATATTACAGAAGCGGGCTTTGATGTTCACCATGAAGGTAAATGTGGGAAGTGTGGCCGAAAGCTAACAGTCCCCGAAAGTATCAAAACAGGTTTAGGGCCGATTTGTTCAAGAAACTCGTAAGAAAGAAGCGTTTGAATTGCGTAAACTATTTTTAATTTTAATTTTAACTGTCTTTTCTAGTGCTGCTGCACTTGCTGGTGAAGTTCATGATTTAACAACAAATTTAATTAACCAGCAAAGAAGAAATAATGGATGTTCTACTTTAAGGCAAAACTATCAACTTCAGCAAGCTGCTCAGTCACATGCTGAATGGATGGCAAAGGTAGGAAAAATGGAGCATGTCCAAGAACATGACAAGCCTCGAAGTTTTGCTCATCATAAAGTTTGTGATTGGATTCATATTAACAGAATAATTAAAACAGGTTATTTTAATTATGAAGATTGTTTTTATGCTAGGCAGTTAAACAATGGCAAAGGTGGAGTCGTTGCAGAGACGGTACAAGGCGTAAACGATATGTCAGGTGAAATCATAGCGGCTGGGTGGGGAGCGTCTAATATGGGCTATTCTAGGCAGCTTCAGCAGCATGTAGTTCCGGGTTGGATGAAAAGTCCCGGTCATAGGAAAGAAATTTTAACTAGAAATTATGAAGAGATGGGTGTAGGTTACGCTGTTGGCCCAAAAGGTAGCTTTTGGTGTGTGACCTTTGGCGATCCAAAACGATAATTTATATCCCCGGAGCTTTTGGTTTTTCATTTTCGATTCCGGGTCGCACAAAAACTTAAAATTCAGGTCTTCTTTAATAGAAGTTCTTGGATTTTAAGTTTTTGTTTTAACGATTAAATATTATTTAATAAAACGATATTTATTTCTCCCGGAGCTTTGAAGTTTCGTTTTGCACAAATTTTAAATATTAAATTAAAATAAACAAAAGCTGTTTAAATTTTAAGTTTTCTACATAGCAATTAAATAATATTTAATATCTTGACCTTTATCCATAAATAAAACTTTCCCGTTTAGTTTCTTAAAAGTTACAGGAGGATTCAAAATGACAATATCAATAGACGCAGTTTTGTTTTTTGTATGGATTGCCACTTCTGCTCTAATCGCTTTATTATAAAAAATTGCGATTAGTTTATAGTAAAAGTAACTAACCAACTACAATGCAAGGAAAAGCAATGAAAGTCGAAAAGTTTGCTGGAGAATTAAAAGAGTTTCTAAAGTCTAACGGAATGGGAACAGAACCAACGTACTATACGATGGAAGAGTGGCAAGACAGAGGTGAACCGTATGGAAACGATGCGGAAGGTGGAACGCTAACTAGCGAGGGTGAACTTTGCAATGCTCTTACTCTTGTTGACACTTTGCCTCGTGCTTTATTCTTAGACAGATTTACAGAATGGTGTAATGAACGAGGATTTTTCTGGGAGCAAGGATTTCATTGGACTGTTCATTTTTATAGAAATTAAATAATAAAAAATTCAAAGTAGTTTACGGTAAGAGTATCAACCAACTTTCAACCAACTTTCAGGAAACATTCAGATGCCTACTATTACCAAAAACCAACTTGTAGATCGTCTTATGAATCTTCGTGGTGCTAAGTTTACTACGATTGTTGCTGAGACTGATCCACGGATGCTAAAAACTGGAAACCCTTTTGTTGGGGCTACCAAAATCAGTCGTGTGAACGGCGTGGTCAACTGGATTTACCAGAACTCGGTAAACAATCAGCGGGTTCGTGAAAATCAACCGTTAGATCAACAGGGAGAGATTGAGCATTTCTCTCCAGAACCTCGCAAGTGGGGACAAAGGCTCAAGCATGAGACTGGTCATGTGGCTCCTCTTGTTGAGCATAAAGGCAAGCATTACCTTGAACTCAAGGTAGAGCGTTCACTTGGACATGAGTATCGTTTGAATGGCGAAACTTTGGACTCGCAGGATGTTTCCGAGTTTCTTCCTAAGCGTAAAGAAGGAGCAAGGCAGAAGGTAGACAATCCAGTTGTACTGCGGGATTACAGTATCGAAAACATCCGTCAGATTACGATAGACGGAGTGATTTACGAAGTGGAATGAAGTTGGTTGGTGAAGCCAGACTAGGATCATACCCTAGTCTGGTTTTTTCATTTGTTTATCTTGACCTTTATCCAACTTGTTCTATTAGAAATTAAATAATAAAAAAATACCAGAGTAGTTTATGGTAAAGGTATCAACCAACAACTCGTTTCGAGGATAGTCCGAAATGTCTAAGCAAATGTTCATCATCAGAGGCTTGAGTGGTTCCGGCAAAAGTACCATCGCAAAAAGTCTTATTGAAAAAGGCGAGATCGAAGCAGACTGCGTATTTGAAGCAGACATGTACTTTTGTCAAAACATTCTGGGAGAGTATCGTTTCAATCTATCTAAACTTCCCGCTGCTCATGCGTGGTGTCAGCAATCCACAGAGAAAGCATTGAAAGAAGGAAAAAGCGTAGCAGTCGCTAATACATTTACCGAAAAATGGGAAATGGAATTTTACGTTGTTATGGCAAGGAAACTTAACGTCGAAATTAAAGTCATTGATGTTTTCGATGGTGGATTGACTGATGCTGAACTTGCTGAGAGAAATGCTCACGGTGTACCAGAAGAAGTTATTGGTCGTATGCGAGCAAGATACCAACACGACATTAGCACTTTAGTTTAAAGAGGTGAGTTTTAATCAAGAAAATTAAATAATAAAAAATTTCAGAGTAGTCTATGGTTATTATGTGTTCAATTTTACTAGAAAGAAGGAATAATGAGACTAACCAGCAGAGAAGTAGCAGAAAAGTTCAATATAAAATACACAGTTGCAGCAGGTCTTATGAGTTTGTTACAAAAACAAGGTCAAGCAAGAGTTGTAGAAAAGCGGTTTCATTCAAGTGGCAAAGGCCAACCAATTAGAGTTTATGAAGTGAATGATGAATGTTTAGTAGATTTCAATAAGGCATCTTAAATGGCAAATCAAAATTGGGTTCTTATCAATATAAAACAGTATTGCTTTGATAATTCTAATAAAGATGATGTAGAATTCTTTGAACAAATGTTATTAGGCTTGTTAGATTCTATGTCTAAAATAAAAGTGGGAATTAGAAGATACAATTATTATGATTGGTACTTGTGCAAAAAAGCATATGAACACTCAAAGATTATTCGCAAAGGCGAAAGATGGCCTGAAGCAGAGAAGCATATTAAGAGATGTCCAGAGATTGCATATCTTTATGCAAAGTTTGTAATCAAGGATAGATGGCCTGAAGCAGAACGATATATTAAAAAATGTCCGGACTCTGCAAGAAGATATGCAAAGTATGTTTTGAAAGCACCTTGGAAAAGTGCTGAGAAAACAATTATGGATTTTGGAAAAACATATTACTCGTACGGAACTGGAAAAGACGGTTTTGACTATGTGATAAATGTTGTCAAAAAACCTAACAAACAATTAGAAAATTCTATACTGAATTGGTTTGTTGAGGCTAATGCTGAACAGGACGGCTCGCGAACTAACATATATAACAGAAGAGCGATTCTTAAAGATGTAATGAGGTATCTTAGCAAAGTCAAAAAATCTCGATGGGAAGAATTGGAATTAGAAATTACCAATTCGCCACATATTAAAGACTATTGGGAAATTATAAAAAAGGACAAAAAGGTTAGTGAGATATTTTATAATAAAGTAGTAATGTCTGCCATGATGCCAAGGGAACAACAAGAACATATGAACCATCAGGAAAATTTTAATTATGCCCAATCATGGTTAAAAAGTAATCCTAGAAATGCTAAAGATAATGCTGCGTAATGCCGATAATATAAATATGGCTTTATTCACACAGAGATAAGTTATGTTTAAAAAAATAATGTTCGTGGTGGAGATGACAGGATTCACAGTGGCAGTTTTGTATTGGACTGCTTGCTGCACTGGATGTACCACTAGCAAAGCAGTTATTCATGCGAATAAAACTGTGAACTTAGAGCAAGACCCGATGAAAGGAGATATGCAAGTCGGAGTAAGGCTTGAGTTCTTCAGAGATCACACGAAAAGGTAACTTTACTTTTTAAAATTAAGAACTAAAATATAAAAAATAAAAAGTAGTTTCTGGTAAGGGTATCAATCAACAACTCTTGGAGGAAATTCAATGGACGAAATCAACCAATTACTTGTAGAATGTGCCAGTTACGATCAGATTGACCCGTGTGATGAATTGGATTTTTGGGAATGGGCTGATATGTTGGGGATAGTGGACGAGTTCGTTCCTCCTGAGTATCAAGATTTTTTCTCAGATGTCGCGTGAAAAAATACAAAAAAGCATTACTTGTGCTTCTTGTGGAGGAATAAACATAGTCTCTGTAGATAAAGAGAATTATGAAAAATGGCAAAGCGGAGAGATGTATATTCAAGATGCTCTCAGAAAAAATACAGCGGCGGAAAGAGAACTTTTAATTTCTGCTACTTGTGACGATTGCTGGAAGAAAATGTTTCCAGACTGTGACGATGACGATACGGACGATGGTTACTCTTGCATGGAGCAAGAGTACGAAGATTTCAACTAAACTTTGAGGTTAAAAAATGAAGTGCGTTATGTTTCTCGCTGCTCTTACTTTATACGCTGCATGTACTGGATGTGATAGTGGTAGTTCAAGTAGTTATTCAAGCGGTAGCTCAAGCACTTACACTAGCAACTCTGATGTGATGAGTGAAAGCCACAGGTCTGATGTTGTAGATCACATGGTTGGTCAAGGCGCTAGTCGCTCTGATGCAGAGGCTTTCACAAGAGCATTGAACGAAGCGCAACGAGACTATGAAGCGAATAGATAAGCAAGGCTTTGTTGGTTGAACCTTGTTTATAAAAGACTTGGCTAGTACGTTTCCACTAGCCAAGTCTTTTTTTTAAAAAAATAAAAGTAGTTTCTGGTAGAGATATGCAAGTAAAAGTCGGCAATGATATTGTTAGCATAAAAGAACAACCAATTACTGCTATCTTTCATCAGTTAGATCGCAAGATTGAGTATCCTGATTGTATTGAGATAACTCACATTTCGAGTTTAGATCATTACAACAAGTTAGCTGAAATAGAGCCAGTGGTCGTTCTTCTTTGGAAGATTGTTTTTCCTGACTTTGATAAAGAAGTAACTAAAAAGTCTCTTGATCTGTGTGCTGAAGGGCATCAAGCATTAGCCGGAAGAATTGATTTGACTTTGAGATTGATGCTCCAGAAGAAAAAATTTATGTGGAAGTTTCCAGAGACAATGATTAACCCTTGTCATGCTGTGAACTTGGGAGATTTAGTTATAACTTTCTCTCAACCAGAAACATTGAGAAAGTATTACGAAGAATCTATGAAGATGACAAAATAGAACTAACTTTTGTGTAAGGAGACACGAATGGACTTAGATAATTTTGCTTGGTACTGGATCGTTATTGTTTTAATGCTCCCAGTAGGTTACTTTGTCGATAAGACGCTTGGTTTTTTTGATGACACGGAGGTTAAGAAATGATTGAAACTAAAGAAGAATACTATCGTAAGTTTAAAAATCAAGAAATTAAAAATATAATTAAACTATTGATTGTTTCATTTGTTTTAGGATCTGTTCTCACACTTATATTTCATTTCGCGGAAGGTGAACGACATACTGATCCTAATTATGTAATAAATAATAAAAATTAGTTTATGGTAATAATGGATACGGTGTGAGACAGAATGACGTTATGCGAAAGTCTCACAGGAAACCATAACCCCTGATACGGGCGATGTGCCTACGTCCTATTTCATCCAACTCTAGCTAAAGGAAACAAATGCAAGCCTATCTAAAACCAACCGACCCAGATGCTTTTCTTGATTTTCCACCAAAGAAAGAAGCAAAGCCTGAATATGGGTATACAGAAGAATGCCCAAAGTGTATGGGTTATGGTGGATGGAATTTAAGAGTTAATGCTTATCCTTTACATCATCGTGAAGATACTGCTGCGAATCGTCATAAACATAGACACTTTCGACAAAGTTGCGATCACTGTGTAGGTTGGGGATTTGTACGACCAGAAGATGCCGACCATGTGCATGATTGGCAACATGTAAAAGTTTTAGGCAACTGTCTGAATCTGTATGAATGCTCTGTTTGTAATAAAAAATGGCAAGTAGATAGCTCAGATTAATTTATTTAAAATAAATTAAAAGTAGTTTCTGGTAAAGCTAGAGTTCGATTTCTAGCTAATTAAGGAGAAACGATATGGCTGAAGAAACAAAAAATGTTTTCGCAGAGCTAATAGTTCGCGTAAAATAAAAATTAAGCACTATTTTATAATTATAACCAACACGGACGAGTAAATAATAAACGTGGTTAGGCCAGTAACGTGTTGATAATAAAAATAAAGTCTGGCGGGAATGGCATCCTCCCTCACTAGAACGGGCCTTTCCAAACAAACAAGGAGAATAGATGTCTATATTAAACGAAGACATGCAGGAACTTAGAAGGCTTGCTGCAAATACTTACGAGCAAGACAAAAGCAATCAAATTCACAGAATATTACAAGGTATAACTAATCTTCAGAATACTATTGCAAGTTTAACTCGTGAAAACAGAGATTTAAAAAATCAATTAAAAGAATTAAATGATTAAATAAAAAAAAGACAATTAGTTCATGGTATATTTATAAAGAAAGAAATATCATGAATTTTGAAACTCTCGAAAAAAGATTTTGCCTTGATTCTTATGGGCCTGTTCCTCAAGAACCTGTCCCACCCTCCACTCCTTTGTGGACGGATTCTTCTGTAGTGGAACATACTCTTGAATCTAAATTTCAAGAATATAATGTTGATGGTATTTCATTTTCAGAAATGAAAGACATTCTGAATGAATCTACTGAAGACAATTACTGGAATCGTTTTGAACTTTTACAAATTGGAAGATATGTTCGTATTGGCGACATGCCTGATTATGTGAACTATCTATCAAACTCTGTTATTGAAGATTTCATGGAATTAGGCGTTGATGCTGATTTAAACACTATTGTTGATAAATGGTTTAACGGTAAAGATTTGCCTGCGACACCAAACCAATACATTGTTCATGAAACAATGGAAGGAGAACTCTTTATTGATGGTATAAGTTCTGAAGATATAAAACAAGGCGCTTTGGACGACTGTTATTTCCTTACAGCATTAGGAGCAGTTGCCTATACATCTCCTGAAACAATAGAAAATATGATCACTGAAGTAGAACCGAATATTTGGGTGGTTAAAATTCATGATCAAATCTCAAGAGGAGGAGAAACTTTTTACGTCACAGTAAACAATGAACTTGCTGTCAATGTGCATAGCCGAAATAGTTGGTATGCAAATGTTGATAGTGGTGAACTTTGGGTTGGTTTAATCGAAAAAGCATATGTTCAAATGCATCAAAACATACGAACAGACTTAGGCAACGCATATGAAAATATTGGTTGGGGCGATCCGGGGCGGGCTTTTGAATATATCACTAATCAAGAAAGAATTACAACTAAGGGGATGAGCGAACAAGGTCATATCGACTATCTAGATCAAAACATTCCAATAGCAGTAACTTATAATCGCCATACATATCACTTTGAATCCTACAACCCAGAAACCGAACAATTCTTTTTAAGAAACCCTTACGGTCGCAATCATATTGTTGAGACATGGGAAGAACTTGAAGAACGTGAAATCGTAAGTCCTAGGCATGGCGGATTTATTATAGATGTCGTTTAGCTTGCACAAAAAAAACAAATGAAAAACGTCCCGGTAGAAATTTGTCGTTTTTTATCTTTTCTTTAAATTTATTATATTTTAACCTCTAAATTTTAATCTGTCTTGACCTTTATCCTACGCGCATACGCGATCTTTTTATTCTCGAAATTAAATAAAAGTTCTTGCTGAAATCAAATAAAAATTAACGATTAGTTTACGGTAGAAGTATCAACCAATTTACTTCGATCTTGAAAGGATCAACCATGACTATCGCAACTTCAATCAACGAAAAAGTCAGCAACACCTTCAACTTCAACGTGGACAAACTTCCATTGTCCGGTCCAGACAATCTTCGTACACCTTTCTACGGTCTTTTCCGTAGTGATAATGGCGAAGTGGTCAGCGACCGTAGCGTTTCAAAACGCTATGTTCCTCATCAGACGGATGACATTCTCGCCTTGGTAGAGGCTAGTGGTCATGCATTCGAGGACGGAATCGCTGATGTACGGTGTCATTTCCACCAAGGGCATTATGTTTCTGTCCAGCCTACTCGTGAATATCGCGAAAGTATCTACGGGGATGCTGACAACGTATTCCCTAGAATCACGATCTCTGCTGGATACGATGGCAAGTCGTTTCGTGCCAACATGGGTTTCTATCGTGATCTCTGTCGCAACATGGCTATGATGAGCATGGTCAACGGCACTTGTGTCTCGATTCGCCATACCAGCGGATTGCGAACCAAGATGGACGATTTGATCGGGACGTTTAATGTCCTTAAAAATTCATGGTCGAATCTTACCGATGTGATTCATCATATGGAGGCTACCGAGGTGAACTTGAAGAACTTTCTTCAAGACGTTTACGGGGACGCTAGTGATAGCAAACGTGGACGTACCATGCATGAAAATCGAACCGAGGCTATCATGCGACGAGTGTTGCGTGAACGTCTACAGAGTGGTCGTCCCGAATTGACCGATAATTGGATGGTGTCGGCTTGGGAAGCCTACAACTCTGTCCAAGGCTATGTGCAACATGATGCCATTCGTCATGGCAGCATCAACGAAATGGGGCGAATCGTGAAAGCCTCATCCGATCCTAGCGTCAAACGTGCCGAATCGGTGCTGATGGCACAACTGGCAGCGTAGGGGAAAAGGTAGGGAGGGAGGTTAGGGTAAAACTTAACCTCCCTTTTCCTTCCTTTTGGATTGCACAAAAAAAATAAATAAAAAACGTCCCGGTAGAAATTTGTTGTTTTTTATCTTTTCTTTAAATTTATTATATTTTAACCTTTAAATTTTAATTCGTCTTGACCTTTATCCTACGAAACTTGTCTTGACCTTTATCCAAATGCGTCCAATGCGTAAATGCCTGATAATAAAGGACTTAGCTAAAAAATCTTTTTGGAGATTAGAGCTAAGTCCTTTGCTATCAACAACTTACGTGTATTCAAACTTTGGGAAGTCATAAGTCCTTTGTTATCAACAACTTACGTGCTTTTCTTTCAAAAACATGCCCAAAACAACAAATTAAATAATAAAAAAAGCGGATTAGTTTACGGTATTAGCGTTAAACAGTAGTAACTCAAGGAGGTAACTTATGAAGATCGCAGTAAATCACGAACAATTGCAAGCTACCATGTTGTGCATAATCGCTTTTGTTCTAGGCAGTTTACTTTGTTTAATTTAATTAAAAGAATTAAAAAATGAAAAAGCAATACAGGTTTCGAGCCAAACAAGGAATGGATCAGGTTTCAAGAATTTGCAAGTTGATGACTCATGTTCTTGAAGTTAAGCCAAGATGTAGAAAAGAAGATGATTATGTTTTAATTACTGCTACCCTTCCAAGCGGAATGAGCAAGAGAAGTGTTGATAAATTTCTTTATGCTCATGAAGTTGCCGGATCAGTTAGTCGTAAAAACAAATATCCTGTATTAAAAGGAGATAGATGGGACGTAATGTATCACGACAAAGCCGAGGATTGGTTTTCTTGGGTTTGTGACGGTAAATTTCAAGGAGTATATCGAACCACTTATTATGCTTATGGATGCGAGTGTTGTGGTGGATATACAACACTTGTAAGTAAAAATGGAGATTATGTTATATAAAAAATAATTAGTAGTTTATGGTAAGAGTGTAAGACATAACAACAACCAACTTCAAAACAAGGAACAGCCCAATGGGAAACTAAAGCGGCAGGACGTAAAGTCCGGTAGAAGGAAGAGGTGAAGACCGCACCCAGAAGAAAGCCCCGATGGGCGTATTACTAGAAACAACACAAGCCGGATAGATCCAATGTGATAACGGAGCGGGTTCGCGAAAAGCGAATAGAGAAGGCTAAAACCCGTCAGCCGTATTAGGATAATTTTTAACTTCAACCTCAATTATGAAAGATGGGCAGCAGCTATCGGCTACACTCAATACTGGCAAAAAGATAACGACCTCGATCAAAAAACTTGGAATGAAAAGTTTATTCCTGTTTGCAAAGAAATTATAAAGATGTCAGAAGTTCCATTGGGCGATGCAATGGGAAATAAACCTGAAAAGTCTGCTAGTACAACTTTCATGGGTTTAATTTGCGACAATGAACATTTAATTTTTAATGGACTTGATGGTGACTCTCACGAAACTTTTGATTTTTCAAGAACAAAAGATACGTGGCTCCTTCGCTCACCAGAAGCCCCGGACTTTAGCTTTTGCAAAACAGCAAGAAAACCATATGACAAAGTTATTGTCGCAATTTTGAAGTTGGCCGATCATTGTTTTGAAGGCTTTAGTTGGTCTAGTGATGGTGGCGAAGATGAACATAAAGAAGGAACAATTCTTTTAGTTGATGCGTTGACCACATTTGCAGCACGAAAAGCACTAGAAGCTAATGACGATGAATTTTCTGGAATAACAGAACTGCAAAACAAAGTTATTCTAGATGCTGCTATTAAATAATAAAAATTAGAAGTAGTTTACGGTAAAGGTATCAACCAACTAACTGAAAGGGAAATCAAATGGAATTCTACCGTCACTTTACCGGAACAACTTACACAAGCGGTGTCCAACAACTTGCAGAAAAGAAAAGTGCCTATTGGATTATTGATGCAATATCAAGTCATGTAGTAGCAAACTCAGAGTTTAAGAAACGATGCTCTACAGATCCAATGTTTGAAGATATGCAAATTTGGATTCTTAAAAAGAAGCAAGATGGAGCAAAACTTATCGCTGTCGCTGATACAGTGCGAGAAGAACTAAACGCTCCAACTTGTGAACAAGAAATTGAATTCACGGACTTTGAGTTTGGAGAAGATGAAGAAATTAAGTTTTATTGCGCAAGAAACTACGACGGAGACAAACCTTTTTACACAATTATGAGGCCAAGAGAATATTAATTAAAAAAAAGACCTCCTATTAACTTAGGAGGTTTTTTTATGCAAATGAAAACTTGACCTTTATCCGACGCTCATCATTAAATAAAATTTAACAAGTTAGTTTACGGTAAAGGTAGATCAACTAACAACGAGTAAGGAGACTCAAATGTTTACTGCTATTTTAATTTGCGCATCAAGTTTTGTTGGATACG
>Ga0209630_10003014_pt1 | contig 15619 bp, 12 predicted proteins | sample COG_01_FD_184745 | JGI IMG/M metagenome (GOLD analysis project Ga0209630, IMG submission 184745) | Pelagic Microbial community sample from North Sea - COGITO 998_met_01 (SPAdes) (version 2) | ecosystem: Environmental > Aquatic > Marine > Neritic zone/Coastal water | place: Helgoland, sampling... | reverse complement strand
AAATGTAAAAGTAGATCCAGATAAATATCAAGGATATGCTTTTGGTATTGGGATAGATAGATTGGCAATGTTAAAGTATGGTATTAATGATCTAAGATCTTTTTTTGAATGTGATTATAGATGGTTAAGCCATTTTGGTTTTGATCCATTGGATGTTCCAACTAATTATAGGGGTTTGAGTAGATGAAAATCACTTATGATTGGTTGAAAGATCATCTTCAAACAAAAAGTTCAGAAAACCAACTCTTAGAAAAATTGACTGACATAGGGTTAGAAGTTGAGGGAATAGAAAATACATCCTCAGATTTAGATAAATTCATTATAGCTAAAATTATTAAAACAGAAAAGCATCCAAATGCAGATAGATTAAAAATTTGTGATGTCGATATTGGTGAAAAGAAAATAATTAAAGTTGTCTGTGGTGCCCCAAATGCAAAAGAGGAACTCTTAACTATTTATGCACCTCCAGGTGCCATTATTCCAAAAAATAAAATGAAACTTACTATCACACAAATAAGAGGCGTTACTTCACATGGTATGCTTTGCTCAGAGTCAGAACTTAATTTATCAGACGCGAGTGATGGCATTACAGAGCTTAAGGAAAAAAAATTTAAAAATAAAATTGGTAACAAATACTTTACTAAAAGTGTTGCTAATTTAATCGATTTGTCAATTACACCAAATCGACCAGATTGTTTGGGTGTAAGGGGTATAGCTAGAGATTTAGCTGCAGCAGGCTTTGGTAAACTTAAAATTAATAAAATTGAAAAGATCAAATCAAAAAGAAAACAAAAAATAAAAGTTAAAATTTTAAAAGAAAAAAATCAAGGATGTACGATTTTTGGAAGTTGTTTAGTAAGCAATGTTAAGAACACCGAAAGTCCAAAATGGCTTAAAGACAAACTAATTTCAATTGGTCAAAAACCTATATCTGCAATTGTAGATATAACAAATTATGTAATGTTGGATTTAAATAGACCACTGCATGCGTATGATGCTGATAAAATTAAAAAACAAATTATTGTAAGAAATTCAAAAAAAGGCGAAAAATTAAATGCGTTAGATAAAAAAGAATATAAACTAAACGAAGGAATGTGTGTAATTGCTGATAGTATGGGAGTACTGGGGTTAGGAGGAGTAATTGGTGGGACCAGATCCGGAACAGAATTGGATACAAAAAATGTTTTAATCGAGTCTGCTTATTTTAATCCAAGATCAATTAGAAAAACTTCTAAAAAATTAAATATTGATACAGACGCAAAATATAGATTTGAAAGGGGAATTGATCCACTGTCTATTGAAATTGGTCTAACTAAAGCCGCATATTTAATTAAAGATATTTGTGGAGGTGAAATTAGTAAAATAAATATCCAAAGTGTTGAAAAATATAGAGAAAAAAATATTAAGCTGGAAGTTAGATTATTTGAAAAAATTACAGGTTTTAAAATTCCAAATAAAGAAATTTTAAAGATTTTAAATGATTTAGGATTTGAAGTTAAGGGAGATAAAAATATTATAAAATTAAAAGTTCCATCTTGGAGACCGGATATAGAACAGTCAATTGATGTTATTGAGGAATTGGTAAGAATTTATGGTTATGATAAAATTGAACAAATTGATCCTATAAAAAGTAGATCCAAATCTACTCTTAACAAAACTCAAAAATTATTTCACTTTTTACAAAGATCAATTGCTACTAAGGGCTATCAAGAAGCTATTACATGGTCATTTACAGACTCTAAAATTAATGATTTTTTTAAATCTGATGTAAAAAATATTGAGATAATTAATCCTATAAGCTCTGATCTAAATGTCTTAAGGAATTCTATTTTTTCAAATTTAATTATGAATTTAAATAAAAATTTAGACAGAGGTATAAAAGACCTTTCTTTATTTGAGATTGGACCTATTTTTTATGGATCAGATCCTGGTGATCAAGAAACTGTTATAGGTGGTTTGCGTGCAGGTAAAGTTTCAAGATTGTCATGGATAGAAAAAGAAAGAAATATAGATGTATTCGATGTTAAAAAAGATGTCATTCAAACTTTAATTGAGTCTGGATATAGCAAGCTAAAATTTTTTGTTGATGATCAGGCACCAAATTATTATCACCCTGGTAAATCTGGTAGAATTTTTTTAAATAATGAAAAAAATAAAGTAGCGGCATATTTTGGTGAAATTCACCCTGGTATTTTAAAAAAAATTAATATTAAAACAGAAGCCCTAATTGGATTTGAAATATTTGTAGATAACCTAAAACTACCAAAAAAATCTCTTAAAGATCAAAAAAATACTTATCAAGTGTCAGATTTTCAAAAATCAGAAAGAGATTTTGCTTTTATAATTGATAAAAATTTTAAATCTCAAGCATTAATCGAAATTATTTCAAATGTTGATAAAGAACTTATCAGAAAAGTTAATATCTTTGATGTATATGAGGGCGAAAACATTCCAAATGATAAGAAATCAATTGCGTTAAATGTGATTATTCAGCCAATGACTAAAGCTTTAAAAGATGAAGATTTAGAAAGAGTAAATAAATTAATTATTGAAACAGTTGAAAATAAAACTGGTGCTAAAATTCGTTCTTAAAAATTAAAATGAGCACTATTGATAATATCAGAAATTTTGCAATTATTGCTCATATAGATCATGGTAAATCAACAATAGCTGATAGAATAATTCACAAATGTGGTGGTTTAACTGAAAGAGAAATGAAAGCACAAGTTTTAGACTCGATGGATATTGAAAGAGAGAGAGGAATAACCATTAAGGCTCAAACTGTAAAATTGAACTATAAAGCTAAAAATGGAAAAGATTACATTTTAAATATCATTGATACCCCTGGACATGTAGATTTTAGCTATGAGGTTAGTAGATCTCTATATGCTTGTGAGGGATCTATATTGATAGTTGATAGTACTCAAGGAGTAGAGGCCCAAACTTTAGCCAATGTTTATCAAGCTCTAGATATCAACCATGAGATTATACCTGTGTTAAATAAAATAGATTTACCTGCTTCAGATTTGGAAAAAACTAAAAAACAAATTGAGGATGTAATTGGTATTGATACTGAAAATGCAGTTCCATGTTCAGGGAAAACTGGTGATGGTATAGATGAAATCTTAGAAAAAATAGTTAGCATGTTGCCTGGGCCAGAAGGAAAACAGAATGAAGATTTAAAATGTTTATTAGTAGATAGTTGGTATGATACTTATCTAGGAGTTGTAATATTAGTTAGAGTTATTAATGGTAAAATTAATAAGAACATGAAAATTAAAATGCTTTCTACAAATCAAGATTATGTTGTTGAAAAAGTAGGTGTTTTTACGCCTAAACCAAAAGATATTAATGAATTAAATGCTGGGGAGATTGGTTTTATTACAACAGGAATCAAAGTTTTATCAGAAACTAAAGTAGGTGATACAATTTGTGATGCATCAAAATCTTTGCCCCAAGCTCTACCTGGTTTTAAACCAAGTAAACCAGTAGTTTTTTGTGGACTTTTTCCAGTAGACAGTTCTGAATATCAAAAATTAAAAGATGGTCTAGCAAAACTTCAATTAAATGATGCTAGTTTTTCTTTTGAAGCCGAGTCATCTTCTGCTTTAGGACTGGGTTTTAGATGTGGATTTTTAGGATTACTTCACCTTGAAATAATTACAGAAAGATTAGAAAGAGAATTTGATGTAAATTTACTTACAACTACACCGGGGGTTGTTTATAAAGTTAATTTAAATGACGGTAGGACTATTGATTTACAAAATCCCTCAAGCCTTCCTGACCCAACATTGATTAAATTAATTGAAGAACCTTGGATTAAAGCGACAGTCATAACCCCCGATGAGTATTTAGGACCAATAATTAAATTATGTCAGGATAAAAGAGGCATACAAACCAATCTAAGCTACTCAGGAAACAGAGCAGTTTTGAGTTATGAACTTCCTTTAAATGAGGTAGTATTTGATTTTAATGATCGTATTAAATCGATGACTAGCGGATATGCAAGCTTTGATTATGAAATAATTGAGCATAGAGAAGGAGATTTGGTTAAACTTGGAATTTTAGTAAACAGCGAACCCGTAGATGCTTTGGCAATGATGATACATAAAGATTTTGCTCAGAGAACAGGTAGAGAAGTTTGTGAAAAATTAAAGAATTTAATCCCAAGGCATAATTTTATGATACCCCTACAAGCAGCTATTGGAGGAAAAATTATAGCAAGAGAAACAATAAAAGGTTTTAAAAAAGATGTTTTAACTAAAATTCATGGTGGTGGAGCTTCAGATAGAAAACGTAAGCTTTTAGAAAAACAAAAAAAAGGTAAAGCGAGATCAAAACAATTTGGTAGAGTTGAAATACCTCAGGAAGCATTTATTGGAGTTTTAAAAATTAGTAAGGATAAATAATGAAAATATATGATTGTTTTTCTTATCTAGATGAAGACTTGTTGCTGGATATGAGACTAAATATATTGAACAATTATGTTGATTACTTTGTAATAGTTGAAGGTAATAAAACTTGGCAAAATAATTTTAAGCCATTCAAATTTGAAATAAATAGGTTTAGTAATTTTAAAGATAAAATAATTTATATTCCAATAAACGATATGCCAAGTGGAAACAATCCATATTTAAGAGAAAATTTTCAAAGAAATGCAATTACCAAAGGAATAGATAAAGCAAAAGATGATGATTTAATAATTATATCTGATTTAGATGAAATACCAAATCCAAAAAAATTTAGAGACTTTAAAAAAAATATGAAATATGCCGTTTTTAAACAACTTCATTTTTATTATAAACTTAACTTACATAGTCAAAAAAACCCTCACTGGTTTGGAAGCAGAATATGTGTAAAAAAATATTTAAAATCTCCACAATGGTTAAGAAACTTAAAGTTCAAAAAAAGACCATTTTGGCGATTAGATAAAATTAGATTAAATAACATTATAGATGATGGGGGGTGGCATTTTTGTAATTTAAAAGAGCCAGAAAAACTTTTGTATAAATATAAAAACTTATGTGAAACAGATGATCCACATGTATTTAAAGAAAAAATTGATAAAAAATTTTTAGATGTAGAGGAAATTAAAAAAAGAATCCAAAATGGACATGACATTATTGGTAGAGAAGAAATATATCTTCCTATCAATTTAGATAACAGATTCCCTGATTATATAGTTAACCATAGAAAAGACTTAAGTGATTGGATTTTAACTTAAAAAAGTTGCAATTTTTTTGACTTATCTTTTTGAATGCAAATAATATTTTCATCAATCTTAAAAAAAGTGTAATTACATTCTTTTAATAAATCAAAAGTATTTTTAAGAATCATACAGTCAACATGTATGTATTCAAAAATTATTACTGGTCTTAATTTATTATTCTTTAAAAAGTCAATTACTATAGAGCCATCATAACCTTCTGTATCAATTGATATTAAATCTAAATTATTAATTGAGTACTTTACTAATAAATCTCTAATAGAAATAGATTTTACATCTACCTTAATAATATGATTTTTTTTCACTCCGTGTTTAATTAGATGTTGTTTATTAAATGATGTAATTCCAACGACATGGTCATCGTAATAATGTAGCATAGCATCCTTCACCTTATATAATTTAGTAATTTCATTATTTACTGATATCGCTAAATTTTCAAAAAAGAGATTATTTTGATCTGAGTAATTCTTTTTTAACTTATCAAAATTAGATTTAATTGGCTCTATGAACACACCAAAAGGATAATATTTTTTAATAAAATAATTTAAAATATCAAATCGTTGACCATCATTAGCTCCTATTTGAATTACAGATTTTATCTCATTATTTAAGAATAAATTATTAAGTATTTTGTTTAAAGAAAGGCCTGAATATTTGGATAATAATCGTTCATTTTTAACAAGATTTTTATCAACTAGTTTAAAACCAATGGTACCTATTATTTTTTTTAGGTATTTATAATGCATAATGTAATTATATAATTTAATAATCAAATTAATAACAAAATTATTAAATAATAGATAAATTAAAATAAAAAAGAATGAAAAAAATAATTATTACTGGTGGAACAGGACGATTTGGAGAAATTTTAAAAAAATACAAAACAAATCACAAATTATTTTTTCCAACAAAAAAACAGTTAAATATTTTAGACTTTAAAAAATCTATGAATTATTTAGATAAAATAAAACCAAATTATTTAATTCATTTGGCTGGCTTATCTCGTCCTATGAAAATTCATGAAAAAAAAATTGAAAAAAGTATAGATCTTAATATTATCGGTACTTCAAATATTACTAAGCTGTGTTTTCAAAAAAATATTAAATTAATATATTTTTCCACAAACTATGTATATCCAGGAATTAAGGGAAACTATTCAGAACAGGATCCTTTGTTACCTGTGAATAATTATGCATGGTCAAAACTTGGTGGAGAATCTGCTGTTCAATTATATAAAAATTCATTAATTTTAAGAGTAAGCATGACAGAAAAACCATTTGTTCATAAAAAAGCTTTTGCTAATGTTAAAACAAATTTCATGTATCACGAAGATGTACTGCCAATATTATTTAAATTATTAAATAAGCGAGGTATAATTAACTTAGGTGGCAAAACACAATCAATATTTAATTTTGCCAAACCATCAAATAAAAGTATTAAAAAAATCTATTTAAATAAAAAACAAAAGATTGGAATGCCATTTAATTCTTCAATGAATTTAAGAAAACTTAAGATGATTTTAAAAAAAAATTAAATTTAAAAATTAAAGTGAATAATTTATATCTATGCTCCTTTGCAAGTTCTGATTTAAAAAAAAGTGTAAATAGATTTGTTCAACAATCAAAAAAAATAAACATTTATAAAGAAATAAAAATCTTTACATATGAAGATTTAAGTAAAAAAAAAAAAATACAAATAAATAAATTTATAGAAGAAAAAAAGAAAAGATTATTTGGGTATGCATGTTGGAAGCCAGAAATTATATTAAGTTATTTAAAAAAAATTCCCGAAGGTTCTATTTTGCAATACTCTGATATAGGATGTCATTTAAATAAAAATGGATTAAAAAGATTAAAAGAATATATAGAAATAGCTAATAATAAAGGCATTCTTGCATTTCAATATAAAGATCCAAATTTTACAAATAATAAAAGTTTAAAGTATCAAGTATATTTTGAACAAGAATATACTAAAAATGATTTATTTAGTTTTTTTAATTTACCAATAGACTCATCTATTAGAACATCCGAGCAAGTATGGTCAGGAACAATATTTTTTAAAAAAAATCTACTAACGCTCGATTTATTAAACAAATGGAGTGAAATTTGTGATATTAATAATCTAATTGACGACAGTCTTTCAAATAGCAATAATCATAAACAATTTATTGAGCATAGACATGATCAAAGTGTATTCTCAATTTTATGTAAATTAAATAATATAGAATGCTTATCTGCTTCAGAGTGTGAATGGGCTGAAGATAAAAATGGAAGATATTGGGATCATTTAGAAAGTTTTCCAATACTAGCTAAGAGAGATAAAAAATTCAATTTTATAAAAAGATTTTTTTTGAGACAATCCAAACAACTAAAAAGAATTTTAGGTAAATGAAAAATTTAGACATTTATTGTGTAACTAATAAAAAGATTAAATTTTTAGAAAAAACTTTTCTTAAATTAGCTGGCGTGGGAAATCAAAGTTTTACAAAAGAATACTTAAAATGTGACCATAAAAATAATATTTATTACAAAGAAAAATATTATTCAGAATTAACTTTTCATTATTGGTATTGGAAAAATATTTTACCAACGGAGAAAAAAGAGTGGGTTGGTTTTTGTCAAAAACGTAGATTTTGGATCAAACCAGATGTAAATAAAAGTTATATATCAGCTGAAAATTTGAATGAATTTTTATTAATGGGCATTGATGATAAATTGAATAATTATCAGAGCTTTATATGTGATCCAATAAAAATATCTGGTGCAAAAAAAATTAAGATTATAAAAAGAGGTTGGAAAAATTTAATAAAAGATCCATCGATAATCTTTAATCACGATAAACAAACAATATCTCTTCATTTTGACATGCATCATGGATATAAAAATTTGGATAAGGCAATACAATTATTGGATAAAGAAAACAAAAATGATTTTTTACATTACGTAAAAACAAAAAATCATTACAACCCTCATATTATGGTTATAGCTAGGCCATATATTTTAGAAAAATGGTTCAATGAACTTTTTACTTGGTTAGAAAGGTGTGAAGAAGTTTTCGGTTTTGATAAGTTAAGGGGTTATGATACCCAAAGACTTTACGCGTATCTTGCAGAACGATATTTATCATTCTGGTTTAAAAAACATACTAAATTTAAAACTAATCCTTGGACCTTCATTGATTTTTAGAATAAATAGAAAATAAGCTTATTTTAATCTCTCATGGGCATAAGAAAAAAAATTATTAAAAAAACATGTGATTATTTATTAAGCAAAGGAACTTTTACATCTAAAAGAACTGAGCTAGATGAAATACGACAGCTCCTTAAAACAATTATTCCCAAGAGATTAAAAATAAATAACGTTAGAATAGGAGGTAATAACGATGGAGGATATGTTGTACCAAATGATTTGGAAAAAATAGAATATTGTTTTTCACCAGGTGTAGGAAATTTAATAAATTTTGAAAACGATTTAACTAAAAAAGGTATTAAAAGTTTTCTTGCAGATTTTAGTGTAAGTCAAAATTTCAATAATAATTTAATTGATTTTGAAAAAAAATTTGTTGGACCAGTTTCAAATGAAAATTATATATGCTTGAAAGACTGGATATCATCTAAAATTGATTATGATAAAAATAATGATTTAATTTTGCAATTAGATGTTGAAGGTGATGAGTATGATATTATTAATTCTCTAGATATTAAAACATTAAAAAAATTTCGAATAATCTTAATTGAATTTCATCAGCTACATTATCTCTTTGACTCTTTTTCATTTAAAAAAATAAAAAAAGTATTCGATATATTGAATAAATTCTTTTATTGTACACATATACATCCAAATAATAATCCTGAGTTTATAATTACCGAAAAAGATATTATAATTCCACCTGTTATGGAGTTTAGTTATTTAAGGAAGGATAGATCCAGTATCATTGACCAAAAATTAGAATTTCCAACATCAATAGATCAACCTAATAATCCCTCAAGAACTGATATTGATTTACCTAAATGCTGGTATAAAAGTTAAAATGAATTTTTTTATTAATTTATAATATTACCAATTTGGAGAGGTGGCCGAGTGGTTGAAGGCGCACGCTTGGAAAGTGTGTAAAGAGGAAACTCTTTCATGGGTTCGAATCCCATTCTCTCCGCCATTTAAAATTTTTAAAAACTTAATGAAATAATTTATAATTTGCTGTAATTTTATGTCTATTTAGAACTTAGATATGTTTGAAAATTTAAACGATTTTGAAAATAATGGTTTTGTTATTTTAAAAAATTTTATCAAAGATAAAAATTTTGATCTTTTATGTAAAAATTTAAAAAAAGACACATTAGAAGAATTTAAAATCATTAATAAAACAGGTGGAAGTTTAATGGGAAATTTGAATATTTCCCCAGGCATTTATTCTAAAGATATATTTGAAAAAGTTAACAGTCAACAATTTCAAGAAATAATTCAAAAAATAACAAAAAAAAAATTTTCAAATTTTGATATCTTAAGTGGGGGTAATTTAAATTTTCAATATAAGTATAATCAGCACTTTCATACTGATAGCAAATTTAATAATAGCTTCTTGATTGTAAATGTAGTTACAGAGGATATTATTGAAACAAATGGTCCTCTGGAAGTGTTACCTGGAACTCATAAAAAAAAATTTCCCTATTGGAAAATTATTTTTAAAAAAGGATTTAAAATTTTGGCTAAAAAAGGAGATTTGATTATTAGAACAAGTAATTTGTGGCATAGGGGAACTCGGAATATATCTAAAAATCCTCGATTATTACTTGCGTATATATTTAGAGAAAAATTAGGAGAAAGTCCAAAATTAGAATTTGAGGATAAAAAAAAATTAATGATTCTAAATAATTTATTTAAGACAAATATAAGAGGAAAAATAAAAGAAAATATTTATACCAGATATAATTATCTGTATAAAATTTTCAGGTTATTTAGATCAATTTTCACAAACAAACATTTTCATTAAAAAAAATTAAATCTTATTATTGATCACTAATTTATCCTTATTTAATAGGGTTTATTTAAAGATTTAAAGTGGAGCTCAATATTAAAAATGAGCAATTTTTACTAAAAAATGATATATTTTACTTTTCCTAAAATTAAAAATGACAAATAAAAATACATATCAAGCAGATTCTATAAAAGTTTTAAAAGGTCTCGAGGCTGTTCGAAAAAGACCAGGAATGTACATAGGTGATACAGACGATGGCACTGGTTTGCATCATATGGTTTATGAAGTTGTAGATAATTCAATTGATGAAGCTTTAGCAGGACATTGTAAAAATATTAATGTTTTTATTAACTTAGATGGAACAATAACAGTCAGAGATGATGGACGAGGTATACCCGTTGATTTACACAAGGGTGAGAAAAAATCTGCTGCCGAAGTTATAATGACTCAATTACATGCAGGAGGTAAATTTGATCACGACTCTTATAAAGTTTCTGGAGGACTTCATGGAGTTGGTGTGTCTGTCGTTAATGCTTTATCTGAAAAATTAAAACTTGAAATTTTTAGAGATGGTAAAATTCACTTTATTGAATTTAAAGATGGGGCGGCAAAATCAGCACTTAAAGTAACTGGTAAATCAAAAGAAACAGGAACACAAATAACATTTTTGCCCTCTAAAGAAATTTTCTCTTCTATAAAATTCAGTGCAAACATTTTGGTTAAGAGAATGAGAGAATTAGCTTTTTTGAATAAAGGTATACAAATTTCACTAACAGACAAAAGTCAAAAAAAAGAAAAGTTATATGAGTTTAAATTTGCTGGAGGTGTGCTTGAATTTGTTGAGTATCTTGACGAAAAACGAGAAAAATTACTAAATAAAAATGGAAATAACTTATTTAAAAAACCAATTTATATTGAAGGAAAGAAAGACAACATAGAAATTGAAAGTTCGTTACAATGGAATGCCAGTTATGCTGAAGATGTGTTTCCATATACAAATAATATTTATCAAAAAGATGGTGGGACTCATATCTTGGGCTTTAGAAGTGCTTTAACAAGAGTGATAAATAAATATGCTAATGAACATAATTTATTAAAAAAGAATAAGTTAAGCATATCGGGGGATGATATCAAGGAAGGCTTGACCTGTGTTTTGTCTGCTAAAATTCCTGACCCAAAATTTTCATCACAAACAAAAGATAAATTGGTTTCTTCTGAAGTGAGAATGATAGTTGAAACTGTAATTAATGAAAAATTATCTATTTGGTTTGATCAAAACCCATCAATTGCTAAAATTATTTTAGCTAAAATTATACAAGCAGCATTAGCAAGAGATGTTGCAAGAAAAGCAAGAGAAAACGTAAGGAGAAAAGGTGCTTTAGAACTTAGTGGGCTGCCTGGAAAATTAGCTGATTGTCAAATAGGAAAACAAGAAGGCACTGAACTATTTATAGTCGAGGGAGATTCGGCAGGTGGCTCAGCAAAGCAAGGAAGAAATAGAGCCAATCAAGCTGTATTACCTCTAAGAGGAAAAATTTTAAACACATATGTTGAAGAATTAAAATTAGGTAAAAATGGAAATGGTAATAAAAATAGTTCTGATCAAAGAACAAAAGCATTGTCAAAAATGATATCTTCAAATGAAATTGTAACTTTAATTAATGCACTTGGATTGGACCCCAAAGTACACGAAATAGATTTAAAAGATTTGAGATATGGAAAAATTATTATAATGACCGATGCAGATGTGGATGGCTCCCATATTAGAGCATTATTATTAACATTTTTTAATAATAAGCCATTTAATAAATTAATTGAAAGTGGCCATGTGTATTTAGCGCAACCACCATTATTTAAAATTAATAAAGGTTCTAAAGGGATTTATATTAAGGATGAAAAAGAACTCGAAAATTACATTATAGACAACAATACAAAGCTTAAAAAAATTAAGAAAGGATCAAAAGAATTCATAAAATTAATAGAAGCAGAAAAAGCAAAGATGAATATTCAAAGATTTAAAGGTTTGGGTGAAATGAATCCAGAAGAACTATGGAGTACAACCCTGGATCCTGAAAGAAGAAATTTGTTACAAGTCCAATACTCAAAAGATATAAAAAAAGACCAAAATTTGATCCATACTTTAATGGGTAATGACGTGGCATTAAGAAAAGATTTTATTATTTCTAATGCAATAAATGTTCAAAATTTAGATATATAAAAGATGAAGTTTTTTGAAACTTCGAAATATTATACCTTAAAAAAATCAACTTATATTTCCCTAAGATGGATTGGTATATTTGGTCAATTAATTTCTATTAATATAGTTTACTTTTATTTGAATTTTGAATTTGATTTCTTTAAATCAAACGTGATTATTTTTATTGGGATAATCAGTAATATTTATTTAATTTTTATTTATAAAAAAACACAAATATCAGACAGATCAGCTTTAGTTTTTTTAATGATAGATATATTCCAATTAGGGGCATTGATTTATTTAACAGGTGGTATTGTGAATCCGTTTATAATTTTTTTGATTATTCCAAGTATTTTTGCTTCATCTAATTTAGGTCTTAGAACCAATTTGTTATTAGTTATGACAACAATACTGCTTATTATTTTTCTTACATTTTACTCTGAGGATTTACCATTTCCTTTAAACCAAAATTTTCAGATAGATACTTATTACTTTTTTTCTATTCCAATAGCTTTAATAATAGCTTTAATTTTCTTGAATTATTTTGCTATAATTTTTGGATCTGAGTCTAGAATAAGAAAAGAAGCGTTAAATAAAATGGAAGAAATAATGGCCAAAGAACACGAAATGTTGTCACTTGGAGGTCAAGCTGCAGCAGCTGCACATTCACTTGGTACACCACTATCTACAATAAAAATAATTTCTCAAGAATTAAAAAAGCAATTAAAAAATAATAAAGACTTACTTCCTGATATAGAGTTATTATCAAGTCAAGTTGAAAGATGTAATCAAATTTTAAAAAGATTATCTTTAAATCCCATAGAAGAAGATGATTTTATTGATGAAGATTTAAGTATTAGAGATTATCTTAAAGAAATTATTACATCATTTAAAGAAACAAGTGATAAAGAATTTTATTTTAACTTTGAACAAGACACAAATCAAAAAAAAATATCAAAGTCTATTGAAATTATTTATGGGTTAAGAAATTTTATTGGTAATGCAAACAAATTCTCTTCAAGTAAAGTGTTTATCACTTTAAAAAGTAATAATGAATATACTGAAATTTTAATTAGTGATGATGGCACTGGATTTCCTTATGATATATTGTCAAAAATTGGAGAGCCTTACCTAAAATCATTTAATAATAAGAATAAAACAAAAACTGGTTTAGGGTTAGGTGTTTTCATTGGAAAAACTTTGCTTGAAAAAAACTTTGCATCAATAAATTGTAGAAATTCAAAAGCAATAAGTGGAGCTGAAATATTTATTAGGTGGAAAAATGAGGATTTACTAAAAATCTAATTTAGTTGATTTTTTTTATCAAATAACTTGCTTAATTGTGTAATCATTACATCTCCAAGCTCATTTACATCAGTAATTTTTATAGCTCGATTATAATATCTCGAAACATCGTGACCAATTCCTATTGCTAAAATTTCAACATCTGTTTTATCTTCAATAAATTTAACCATTTTTTTTAAATGTTTTTCTAAAAAATCACCAGAATTTACAGATAAAGTTGAATCATCTACAGGGGCCCCATCAGAAATAACCATAAGTATTTTTCTTTCCTCTTTTCTTTTTTTTATTCTGTTAAATGCCCAAGATATTGCCTCACCATCGATATTTTCTTTTAATAGCCCTTCTTTTAGCATTAAGCCAAGATTATTTTTGGATTGTCGCCATTGAGAGTCAGCCCCTTTATAAATTATATGCCTCAAATCATTTAATCTACCAGGTGATTTAGGTTTATTTTTCTTATTCCACAATTCACGACTTTGGCCACCCTTCCAATTTTTTGTTGTAAAACCTAATATTTCAACTTTTACTGAACAACGCTCTAAAGTTCTAGACAAGATGTCTGCACAAATAGCTGCAATAGTAATCGGTCTACCTCTCATCGAACCCGAGTTATCGATTAATAGAGTAACCACAGTATCTTTAAAGTCTAAATCTTTTTCTTTTTTAAAAGATAAAGAATTATAAGGATCTAATATTATTCTTGGTAATTTTGAGCTATCCAATAGTCCTTCTTCTAAATCAAATTCCCAGGATCTATTTTGTTTAGCTAACAATTGTCTTTGAAGTTTATTAGCAAGTTTTGTAACCACATCATGAAAGCTGATAAGTTGTTGATCTAAAGTTTTTCTCAATTTAATTGCATCTTCAAAATTTTCTAAATTTTCTGCTTTTGTTACCTCGTCAAATTGATTGGTAAAAATTTTATATTCTAAGTCGAGATTGTTAATATTCTTTTTTTGGACTATTTGTTCATTGTTTTCATGATCAGATTCTGTATCAGCTAATTGTTCATTTAATTTATATTCATCAATATCATATTCTGAGTCTAGTTTAGTTTCTGTTTCTTCTTTTTGACTTTGATCCTTTTTATCTTCTGAATTGTTATCTTGACTCTCATTTGATTGATCATTTGATTGATTATCCTGATTTTCATTGTTCAATTCTTCATTCTGCTCACTTTGAAAAATTTCCATATTTTTTAATATTTCAGAAAATTTAGCAGAATACTTTTCTTGGAATTCTAAGTTCTCTTTTAAAAATTTAATGTGTTTTTCAATTGCTTGATCAAAATCTTTCTCCCAAAAATCTAGCATATTACTAGTCATAGAGTTAAGCTTTATATTGTGAAATTTTTTAAGCATGTAAAGCTCAAAGGCTTCATTAACAGGAACATCTTCTTTAGTTTTAAGTTGTTCATTTTTTTTAAGATAAATTTCTTGTGTATAATTTTCTTTTAGATTTTTTTCTATTCCTTTAAGCATTTTGGCACCCAAAGTTTCATATCGTATTTTTTCTGCAATTAAGTAAAGAGACTTAGATGAATAATTATTAGGTAAATTTTTTTTATAGATTTCATTATTAGAAAATTTTTTTTTTAGAGCAAATGAATCTGACCTAGCTCTTGCTTTTATGAAGTCTCTTTTTGAGTTTAAATTTTCTAAATCTAAAAAATCAAGTTTTTTTAAATCTTTATTAGATTCTATACTCTCTTTTAAAACAAAATCATCCGAAATAACTTTTGCAGTTGAAGTTAATGCTTGTTTTAATTTCTCCCTTAAGTTATCGCTTTTAGTGCTATTATTCATTTAGATTTGAATATTTGCAAGCGACTCCGGTAAATCTTCACCAAAACATCTTTGATAATATTCAGCAATAGTATTTTTTTCAATTTCATCACACTTATTTAAAAAAGTAAC
>Ga0209630_10003013_pt1 | contig 15622 bp, 12 predicted proteins | sample COG_01_FD_184745 | JGI IMG/M metagenome (GOLD analysis project Ga0209630, IMG submission 184745) | Pelagic Microbial community sample from North Sea - COGITO 998_met_01 (SPAdes) (version 2) | ecosystem: Environmental > Aquatic > Marine > Neritic zone/Coastal water | place: Helgoland, sampling... | reverse complement strand
AAGCTATCGTCGAAGACAATGAATCGGATTGAACTGGAGATTTTTGAGCTCTGATGTAGCCGATCGATTCGAGGGATTGAAGCTTCGAGCGGCCGCTTGCTTAATCCGGAATCGCTAGAGATGAAGCCGCAAAAAGCCTACTATAAGGCAGAATGCTATCGAACTGTTTTTGTCAAACACGACAAGTTAATTTCGACCCATGAATGCCCAACTAAGGATCCGTGCACAGCGACAACGCCAACACTCATTAGAGACGACTTCAAACGACAAAGAAGCAGAACGGTCAATTGTAGAGTTCCTGGTATTTGTTGACCCCGCATCCTTACTCTTCCTAGGCACCACAAGCCTGAAAGAATGCTGCATCGAAGCTGTTCAAGCCACATGTAACTCAAATGAATCGTTCGAGTATGTATCGCACCATGTTGAACTCATCGATACGATTCCATATGACCCGAGGGATTTTCAGAATATTCTAATCAAGTACATTGACTAGGAGGTGCACGGATCAGAAACGTGTAAATGGAGTATTCCCAAGTCGAAACTGCCTACATCAATGCCTTTCACAATGCGCTATGCAATCAAAAGACTAATGGAAACCTCCAAACGGTTGAAAGCTATCAATTTGAAATTTCCCGAGAGAATCAGTCAAGTATAAAGAAGGACTTTCGTATTCAGTCCGGACAAAAGCCTTCAAAAAGCGACCAAAACCAAGTGAAATTAGACCCTTAGATCACACCGCAGCTTTGGTCAATTTGGTCGTAAAAGCACCCATCAAAACTGAAAGCCAACATGCTAACCAAGTCCCGTTTCAAGAAAGCGCTCGAGTGTCCCACCAAGCTTTACTACAGTCTGAAGAGTTATGACGACGAATCGGTGCGCGATCCTTTTCTGGCGGCACTCGCAGAGGGTGGAATCCAGGTCGGCGAATTGGCCAAGTTGCATTTTCCAGATGGTGTAGAAGTTCACGAGGTTGGCAATGTAACGGCACTGCTGGAGACCGAGCGATTACTCGAGGAGCAGTCGGAGAGAACGTTGTTTGAACCGGCCTTTCAAGTAGGGATGAGGATGGCCCGGGTAGACATCTTTCGGCGAGTGGGGAATGAAGTGGAGGTGATTGAGGTGAAATCGAAAGGTGTGGATGAAGAGACAAACATGCTGTTGAAGGGCGGCCAAGGCGTGACGACAAAGTGGTTGGGGTATGTAGCGGATTTGGCCTTTCAGAGACAACTTGTTGAAGACTGGTACAAGGAGAAGGGGGAACATGTCCGCGTCAAAGGCCTTATGATGGTCATGGACAAGCGTCGGGTGGCAAACGTCAATCACCTGAATTCAAAATTTCCGATTTCACGTGCCCGGGATGGCAGCCCAAATTGCAGGGTAGATAGGTCTCTTGCCCTTCAGGATATCGGTGAACCCTTGATGGAAATGCGGGATCTCACCGAGGCGATTCGGGCGCTTGAGGGCCCTATAGGCTTAGCAAACAAGGCGGCGGTTCTCGGTGAGACAACTTTTGCTGAGTTCGTGAAGCAGTGCGAAGAGGATGCCGTTGGATATCAAAGGAACGCGCCGCCCCGACAGTCCCCCATCGATACACGCTGCAAGAAATGCGAGTTTTCGAAAGGCAAGGAGGAGTGCTGGAGCCGGGGGCTCGGTTGGGGGGCACGGGAGTTCGAGCGGAGAAAGGTTTGGGACATTTGGAAAGGCGGGGGCAAACTATTCGAGAAAGGGATTCAGTTTATGGAGCAAGTGGAGGAAGAGGATTTGGGCTCGGGTAAAAATGTCCCAAGGCAATGGACTCAAGTCTTGGGAACGAAGACTGACACTTCCCAAATCGATGTGGATGGGCTCCGAAAAGCCATGTTAGAACTACCCCCACCATACCATTTCATTGATTTTGAAACCAGCGCGCCAGCTATCCCCCACTTCGCGGGCATGCGCCCCCATGAGGGGCTGAGCTTCCAGTTTTCCCATCACGTCATGGACGCCAGTGGTTCAGTGACTCATCGAACACAATTTCTGGAAACTGGCAGCGACATCAATCCTACGTTCAATTTTGTAGATGCCCTGCACAACGCACTCTCAAATGAAGGCGGTACGATTTTCCGCTACGCTTCACACGAAAATACCTATTTGAACTTCGCACATCGGCAACTGTCGCAAGGCAGTCCGTTTGATGCTGATCACACGCAGATCTTGCTCAACTTTATCGAGGAAATCACCTATGAAACAGGGAAGAAAGGTGGTGGGTGGTCAGGTCACCGAAACATGGTAGATCTGAAGGAACTCGTCGAAAAGCACTTCTGGCACCCCCGAATGGGGGGGTCAAATTCCATCAAGGATGTATTGCCCGCCGTTCTCGCTTCGAGCAAGCGCTTACAATACAAATATTCACAGCCGGTTTATGGAACTGAAGTGATGCCAAGTTGGAACTTCCCATCTGGCTACACCTGGTTTCGCACCGACTCGACAGGCACCCCCATAAACCCCTACAAGTTCTTGCCCCCCTTGTCAGACCTGATCGACGTCGACCTCGACGAGATTGATCGGTTTTACGCTGGTGACGAACTCAACAATGGTGGTGCCGCAATGATAGCGTGGTCGCACATGCAAAATGCAGATATGCATCCGAAAGAACGTAAGGCGCTCGAGAAAGCCCTACTCCAATACTGCGAACTGGACACGCTGGCAATGGTCTTCATTTGGGAGCATTTCCAGGAATTGATCGAATAACTCTCAAAAAATGGATAAACTCGTTGTACATGTTGATATGGACGGTGTGCTGGTGGACTAGAAAACTGGACACGAGACGGGGTTGTCTTCAATTGCAACCAATTCAAGGGTTTTTCAACGCATCTTCCCCAGGCTCATCGATGAGGTGAAGGCAACCATTTGATGTCTTTGCGACTGAACAAGGTCGGTCTGAATGGAGTGCTCACGTACGTCGCGTCATCATTCAAAAACTTAGCCCATCAGCTCTAAGTAAAGGATAAAATCCGCTTCGAATTCCACACAAGCAATTCCCGAAACGGTTCCGAGGTGGCCGGACCGCTTAATTGATTAGCAAAGATTAGCGGCACTTCGTTGAGCAAATAGCAGCCCATTTCCGGATGCAAGCTTTGATGTGGGACCATTTCTTTCTTTATGAAGCGCGAGACTGCAGCGTTGAATACGAATATGGCCTTTGGTCTCAAGGAATTCAGAACAAAATTCAAGTGCTCAAAGGCCTGGTTTTTAAGTGAGTGATTCTCATTCAGATGCCTTTCCATGTCAGATGCATCCGTATGTCTGATTTGAATAAAATCATAATGGAAGACCTCCTTTGCAAAGTCGAGATCTATTTTTTTGAAAAAGACTTCCTGCTGTTTGAAATAGGGTATTTGTTCTGCACCGTATTTCAATTTTCGTTGAAACCCAACAAGCTCTTCTATTTGATTTTTCTGATACGCCAGATCATTTGTTTTGAGAGGAAGATCCTTAAAAAAATCAACCGTAAGGGATGGATTGAGCCCTATTGTAAGTACCGACTGACCAGTAAATGCAGGATAAAACATCGGCGGAACATTCAATTGGATCAGTTGATGTTTTACTCCATTCTCCTTTTTCCAATTTCGCACCCAAGCGTTGAAGTGTTTACCGCTTAATCCCTCTGTGATTTTCTGTCGATACGCTCGATCGAATTCAACATTGTAAGACTCTTTGATGTGCTTCGGGTAAAGTGAAAGGATTTTGTCGTTCAGGGTTTCCATGGTTCAGACGTGCTTTTCTTGGGTGGTTTGCAATCTATTGGACGGTTCAAAGATAATATGTGTTTGGGCTCAATCTGATTCCGAAAAACATATTGTATTTTTGATTTTTGTAGCTTTTAAGTAATTGTCTTCTTGCCTGAGATGTACAGCTCGATTCGCATTCGAGTCAATTCAAAAATTACAAACAGATGGAATTATTTTCACCGACCAACGAATTATACTCAGACGATATCCACGAAAGGATTCGAGAGTTGCTTGAAGCTGGAGATGAAGCAGGTTGTTTGAACTTCAAGAAGTCGGTTTTGGACTTTGTGAATGCAAATCCCTCCGCCTATTGGGTCATCCCCGACGTCAAGCATCATTTAAATGTCTTTCAGGGAATCAGTGATGACGAAGAGAAAGATTGGGATGCCCACATAAATCGCCTGCTCACCCACGGTAGGGAATTGAATCACAATCCTAAGAAACTTTTCAGCCTGTTCTACGATTCGTTTGGTGAGTGTTTCAAGTTGGATGAGGACGCTGATGAGGGATCTGCATTTTTTGAACTTTTGTTTAACCAATTCGTGGACTCCGCCACCCCGAAAGATCCAAGCGCCCTCTCAGATGAGGAGTTCATCATTCTTTACAATACTTGCGTGACGGTTTTCTACTGCACCATTTGTAAAATGTGCGAGGAGGACTTAAGCCAAAGCGAATTGGTCGATTTGATGGTTTCGGTGCTTGAAGACTCGTTTGTATTGGAACATGCGGCAGGAGATTTTGCCTGGTCTATTTTCGAAGGTGCGTTGACGGCGTTGGGCGTCGATTTAGCGATCTATGAAGTCGATGGAGACCTATGGCGGGGAGCGTACCAATACAATTTTGATGGAATCGCTGAATACCTCATTGACAATGAAGTTTTTGATAACGATTACATTCGCAATTAAAGGTCTCGGCATTGACGAATGCTCAGCCACTCATTTCTGACTCAATTCTACTCATTTTGTCTAAAGAACCATCTACCACGCTTTTACCAGGGCAGCCAGCATTACTCGAGGAGGAAATCGTAAAGATTAAATCCAGTTTAGATTTAGACGTATTGGTGGTTGGTATGAATCCAAGCCTGTCGCTAAGGACCTATAAGCAACTCTTTAATCGCCTCAGGAAGCGGAAAGAAGAAGATGGACTTCTAAATGTTCTGAACCAGTTGAGTGAAGGCGGAAAAGGTTTCGAGAAAAGCCTTGGTAATGAAAAAGATTGGAATGTTTGGGTGGGAGATACGTTTTCCGGTTCAAATTCAAGTGGAAAAGAAGAAGCTTTCAGTGAGCTTCAATACTATTTCGTAGAGGGTAAGAAAAAACCTGGAAGGGACAAAATTTCCTGGCCAGTGGTCAGACTCGGAGACAATCTCTCTAAATGCCAGACTATCACCTACTTCGACACCATCCGACGAACGCTCGCTGCTGGACTGAAGGCAATGGAATCTAACTCTGAGAGGCGTGAACTCACATGGTATCAAATCGATTTGTTTCACGAGAGAGAAACGGTGCAAGCTTCGTTTCTTTCAAGTCTCAAAGACGGAAAAAAATGGAATGATAAGGCCGAAATTGCAGTTCGGAAGTTTTGGAAACAGGTCGATCGCTTAAAACCAAAAGTGCTGTTGGTTGCTAATTCGAATGTGTCGGATCTCATTTTCACCAACTACGACGATGTCTTAAATGAGACATTTAATTTTGGAAGTGGTCCTGGTCGACAAGGCTTTGGCAAAACCTTGTATTGGGATAACGCTTCCTTTTCACTTCGTATCCAAACTGATGATACCGAACAGGTGCCCCAGGTGGTTTTCTCAAGGCAATTGTCAGGAGGAGCCAGCAGCTCCATGTGGTACTACGTGGCGAAAGAAATCGGCCGGATGCTTTCGTCAGTGGATTGAACAAACCAAAAGTAGATAAACGACCATGACTTCATTTGGCAAAGATGAATACCGAATCGTCGATGAGTTGTTCAACTTCCTCAACCGGGCCATAGATCGGGATGATTTTGAGCAGTTGTATGGATTCTTTTTTGACAGCGGCCGCCCTGTGCATCCGCTATTTGTTCGGCTTGGACGGTTGTTGAAGGTGTTTGTCGAAAGCCGATGCCAAGAAGGAGAGGACGCATTGAGATCCGAACTCGAGCGCGTCGAAAAGCTCATCATGCCGCATGGCGCAGATTTCGAAGTGATCCGTGTGTGCATCGACCTCGATGGGGTGGTGGTGGATTATGAGCAAGGAACGAAAGCGTGGAGAGAACAGCACGGTGACACAGAAGAAGGCATGTTTCTGAGTTTTCCGCCGATTGAAGGAGCCATCGATGCAGTTGAATTGTTGCTCGGGGACCCGAGGTTTGACGTTTACTTTGTGTCAACGGCACCGTGGTCCAACCCAAGTGCGTGGACGGACAAGAGGTTGTGGCTAGAGCAACACTTTGGAGAGGTTGTGAAAAAACGACTCGTACTGACCCACCGAAAAGACCTCGTGGTCGGGGATGTGCTGATCGACGACCGGCCCAATAACGGAGCGTCGGAATTCCCGGGCTGGTGGATGCACTTTGGGAGCGAAGAAGTGCCGCATTGGAGAGCGGTGATTTCGCTGCTGTGCAATTGTGATTTGTTCATCGGGCCTTCTGGTGTCAAAGTATCTCGGGCGGAGTTTCTTGAAGAGTGCCTGAGGCATTGGGTGCAGAAGGAGCAGTCCGATCTTCCCTACGAATTTGAAGACGCTCTCCTAGAGGTGGGCTCATCCGCCACATCCATTCCTGCGCCCGAGATAGTCAGCGTTCCATCTGCGGCTGGTGGGCGAATCTGCTTTTCCCGGTGGGACTTGGAATTGGAAATTGCCGAATTAATGGAATTTGCGAAGGAAGAAGGGTTGCCCTGGTCCTACGTTTGCCTGGATCACGCATGGCGATACCGGGAGTTCCTGTCGGATTCCATCGCGCTGCTTTGCGATTTGGACCTGTATCAAGCAGGGGATGCCATAGGGCAAGGGGCCATCACACCTATGTGGCGTCCAGATCGACCGAAGCCGAGGTGGAAAGGCGGAGGCCGCGCCATCTTCGCATCCAGCACCCTCTCTCAACACACGGTACGGTTTATTTCCGATGAAGAGGCCGATATTGTGACCCGTTCGGGACCTGCCCGTGTAGGGTACTCGAAAGGGGTGAGGGCTGTGAAAGGGACGGATGGCAAATGGAGAGAATGGCGGACATTATTTTCAATGCACAGCTAACCTGAAGCGATAGACGACATGAGAACTGCGGAATTTGTATGGAATGGGAAATCCTGGAATGCTGGATTATCCAAATTGAACCGAGCCGACGTCTACGGCTGGTCTGAGGTGCAATGCAAGGACAAAGAGGGGCAAGTGTGCACCATGGCGACGTTGATAGACGGCCGGCATGTTTTGCCCTCTGGTAGTGTTTCCATGCTCAAGCGAGATGGGCATGGCAACCCGGTCAAAACGTCCGATTTGGTCGGTGTAGATGCAAACGGCAATACGGTCGAAAAGCATCCGAGCGTCTACTCGGGTCCTGTTCAATTAAGCAAAGGGCTGCTGGATGATTACCTCGCGCTTGCTGTCAAGGCTGTGTACGTGATGCAAACCGAAGCAGATTGTCCGTTTCAATCAGAACTTGGAAACGAGCCATTCAATGATGATACGTCCGCTTCGGAAACCCTTGAAATCCGATTGAACGAATATGCCTAGAATTCCCACTTTGAGAATTGCCTTTTTTCACGGACTTGAAAGCCAGGGCCCAGGGACAAAAGGGGAAATACTTCAAGCTGAATCCGCCGAATTGTTTGCGCCCCGGATCGATTACCGAAATGAATCGGAGGTCCAGCGCGTTTGGCAGAAGGCAGTTGAGTTTGCCCCCGATGTGGTTGTTGGGTCCAGCATGGGCGGATGGTTTGCCTGTCACTTGAGCACGGTAATCGATGTTCCTGCTATGTTGGTGAATCCCGCCGTTGTTGGGAGATCTTTTGATCCCATCCCATTAGAACTTGGAGGACATCGCCCCATAACACATGTGCTCCTGGGCAAGTTGGATGAGACGATTTCAGGCGAGGCCGTGCTTGCATGGATGAAAGGGCGTGGGATGAAACCCGATGATGTTGATTGGATGGACGAAGGGCACCGCATTTCCAAGGAATCTTTTGAGTCTTGGAGCCATACCGGGCTTTACCGGATAGCCAAAGCCAAGCGATTCGACCCATCGGAATTCGAAGAGCGACTTGAGCAGAACCTCAAATTGGGGCCGTTGGAACGGTCGCTGGCATGTGCCGTTCGGCGCAAATTCTACACGAAAGATGCGATTTGTACATACAGCGGCGGCGGACTGAAACACGGGCAAGAATCCGCGCACCGCAGGTGGGTGGAAGGGTTGGAAGTCATTGAAGCACAGCAGGATCAAGTGATTAAGAATGTGCACAAAGCTATGGAGGCCTTGGAGGCCTTGAAGACCAAGCTGGCTGAAGCTAAGGTTGAGCCCGATTGGACTGATCCCCGGGTGCGAAAAGAAATGACCAAAGCAATGCACAGCATCACACGCGTGGGAACCATCGGCATTTCATCTTTTCCAAATCGTCGAACTGAACTTATCCCGAAGGTGTCCGCTATCACCTATCATGACACGTTGGCATTTTATGCCGGTCAGATTCACCACATCAATTTGAAGGAGAGTGGGGGGCAAGGCCTCGAACAGGCCTTGTGGAATCTAAAACGAACAGTCTTTAACGTGGACTTCAATGCTTCGGATGCACCGAATCCACGGCAATTCAACCGGGTGAGTTGGATAGCCATCCCAAAGCACATTGATGGTAGTGCACCTTTCGCAGTCACGGCTGAAATGGGGGAGCCTCGGGCACGAGATCGAACGCGCCGGCTTCATTTCTGGAAGGCGTTACCGGACAAAGAGTGGGCCTATGATGGTGCACAATCGGGAACGCTTGAAAAGATGTGAAGACACGGGCAATGAATCCGAGCCAAGCTGAGTTATTGAATTACCAATCCTAGTTTTTCCATGCCAACTGTAAAATACCTGACCAAATCAAGATTCAAACTGGCGCTGGAGTGCCCCACACGGGTTCGTTTTGACTTGGAGCCGGAGGTTTATGAAAATCAAAAGGCGGATAATCCTTTCCTGTTGGCTTTGGCAGAGGGCGGTTTTCAGGTTGGAGAATGGGCAAAGCTGCACTTTCCGTCGGGTAAGGACTGCGTCACAAAGGACAATGAACAAGCAATGGCTGATACAGCCTCTTGGCTCCAAGCGGGCGAACCCGTCATCTTTGAAGCAGCGTTGAGGTCGGGGTTCAAGTACATCCGGGTGGATGTGCTTCAGATTACCGAGCACGAAATCCGGGTGATTGAAGTCAAGTCCAAATCGGTTGTTGGGGCGGATAGCGGTCAGTTTTTCGGTAAGAGAGGGGGCTTAGATTCAACATGGCGGAGCTATTTCGAAGATGTTGCTTTTCAAGTGCAAGTGGCAAAAGAATATTTTGGCAGGCTGGGTTGGGACATGCCTGTGAGGGGGTATTTGTTTTGTCCGGACAAGCAGAAGAATGCCACCATTGACGGACTGCATGAATATTTCGTTATTCGTCATGACGAGAAAAACCGTGCATCATGCGTAGTCAAAACAGGAGTTTTGCTCGCAGACCTCGGTGAGTCGATGATGACCTTGGTCGATGCGAGTCCAGGCATTCAAGCCGTCGAAGACGATCAAGATTCATATGTCCGGGAAGGTTGGGAGTGCACATCCTTTCAAGGAGCCATCAAGTGGCTTGAGGAGTTAATGAGGATGAATAATCGTGGGCTTCCCATTCCTATGATGCCTGTGGGTGTGCACTGCGCAACGTGTTCTTTCCGTACCCAACGTGAGTTGGATGTGGATGATATGAAATCCGGTCGCCGCGCCTGCTTCGAGCATGCTTTGGGATGGACGCAAAGTGAATTCGATCGTCCCAAGGTTTGGGATGTATGGAACCTGAGGTCCAAGAAGCGCATCATTGAGGAGGGAAGGTGGTTCATGGATGAGATGGGGCAAGAGGATTTCAAAGCTGAATTAACCCATCCTGAAGAACTTTCGGGGCAGTCAGAACTTCCCAACGCACAGCGGCAGTGGATTCAAATCTGCGCGGCAAAAGGCACCTTCAATTCAGTGTATTTGGATATGGAGGGGCTCCAAGATGAAGTTCAGCAGTTCACTTGGCCCTTGCACTTCATTGACTTCGAAACGACGGCGCCGGCCATTCCGTTTTATGAAGGGTACACTCCTTATCAAGGGGTGAGTTTTCAATTTTCCCACCATGTCTTACATGCCGATGGAAGGCTGGAACACGCCGGCCAATTTCTTGGCTTAGGCCAAGGGGAAGATCCTACCTACGCATTTGTCAGGTCGCTATACGATAACCTCAGCGGGGACGATGGATCCGTATTCATGTATTCTCACCACGAAAACAGCTACCTCAACTACGCCCACCGCTTGTTGCGAAAGAGTTCTCCTTTCGATGAGAGTTTTACGAATGAGTTGCTGCGATTTCTAGAATCACTGACATGGCCTACGGATGAGGCGTACGGAATATGGCCGGAATCAAGACGCGTAATGGTGGATATGGCTGAAATGGTGCGCACCTACTTCTGGCATCCCGACATGGCTGGGTCAAATTCCATCAAGGCCGTATTACCCGCGGTGTTGAATGCGAGTGCAGAATTGCAGACCAAATACAAAGCGCCATTGTATGGGAGCGCGGCGATGCCAAGCTTGAATTATAACACCGGTTTTTCTTGGATTCAATTCGATGAGCAGGGGAAGGTGCGAGATCCCTATAAGTTGCTGCCTGCACTGAAAAAGGACATCCTCGGCGAGGACCTAGAAACCATCAACCGTATTTACGGTGATGATTTTATCGGCAATGGCGGAGCTGCGATGACAGCGTGGTCCTACATGCAGTTCGCGGAAATGACGGATGAGGAACGAGAAGACATTCAACACGCGCTCAAGAAGTACTGCGAACTCGATACCTTGGCCATGGCATTCATCATGGAGTATTTCTTAATTGAACTCAAAAAAGCATGAAATCAAACCAGTTTGGCATTGTGTGTGTGGTCGTGGCATTCGCCGTGAACGTAATGCAAGCGCAGACCATTGTCAACACAGAGACGCTGATGCTGGACAGTGAAGAGGCGTTTCAATGGACCATCGGACTCGGTGGCGACTTCTCAGCAGGCAATTCGAGCGTGGTGGATTTGACCCTTGATGGAGGATGCGCTTGGGCTTTTGAGGCTTGGGAGGTGAAGGCCTCCGGCGCGTGGGCGCAGTTGTCCGAAGATGGCAACGACATCCAGTCCTCAGCATTTGGACAAGTTCGAATCATGCATGGCGATGTGAATGTGGCACAGCCTTTCATGTTTGCCCAAACCTCTCAAAACAACGTACTCCTTTTGAATCAGCGAAATCTTATTGGCGTGGGCGTAAAGCGGAGGGTAGTACAGAGCGAAACATTCTTCTTGGATGCTTCTTTGGGAGCTTTTGCTGAACGTGAAACCTACACAGAAGAATCAGAAGAATTGCCCAAAGACTTGGTCCGCAACAGCCTCATTTTGTCGTTCGGTTGGGATGTGTCGGAAACTTTATCGTTACGAACGACCACCTTCGTCCAATCGAGCTATGAGGATGTGTCCGACTCTCGGGTTTTTCTTGAGTGTGGGTTGAATGTGGCCCTTTCGGATCAGGTAGCTTTTGAATGGAGTTCAGGCTTGCGCTGGGATGGTCAGCCGCACGGTGGGCTAGGTCAATGGGATTTGGGCAATACCGTCGGTTTGAGGTTGGGGCTGAACGACGGCGACTGAAGATTGTGCAACCATTTTGTCCGTTCATTGAGTCGCTAAAAATGTATCAAGTATGTACCAAGTCTTGTATTGACATGGTTTATTTTTCTGATTCAAATACTAGCACACTCGATTATCATGGCAAGGGATTACACCAAGTACAACGTCTCTGGCGTTGGCCAAAACCTGAACAAACGTCAACTCGTTGGAAATGTCGTTCGCCACTGGGCGGCTGCGAATAAACCGACATTCGACGAGTTGTCAAATCAATTTCCAGACTCCATTCAAGGGAGCAAGGGATTCATCCGAAAGGTTAAGGATGTCGACGACCCGAAGCGGTTTGACCTGAAGAATCCCATTGTTTTGAAATACAAGGTGGAGGCATGCGTGTCGAACCAGTGGGGAAAGGAAAACGTGGCGGCTTTCGTCGAGCACATTAAAGGTCTCGGCTATGCCGTCGAGGAGGTGAGTGCACCATCGGCGGAGCCAGCTGGTTCAGGGGATTCTTCAACGGGCTTCATTGTGCCCGGCGTGGCGGCTCCGGCACCTGATGAGGTGGTCATGCCTGAAGTATCGGATGAGGTTCGAGCCTTGATTAACGAGGCAGGTTACTACGAAATGGATGGAATCCTCGCCCAGATTTTGGGAAAAGAAGAAGAATCCGTGACGTGCCTGGACTTTATGCCGTTCCTCATGGGGATGATTGCTGAGAATCGTTTTTGTGGCGAAGAGATGTCAGAGGATTATTTCGGTCAGGAACTTCAAATTGAATTCGTCAATGAGAAGATGTCTGAAATCATCGCGGAGGCGGATGATGGAGCGGCGGGATTTGGATCCGTAAGCGAATACAAAAAAGTATGGTCTGACTTGTTGAAGGTGGCGTCAGATCCGGCAGTGGCGGTCAATTTTGAGTGCCACATGCAAATTGCAAACTGCATAGATCAGTCCATTTGTCCATTTGAAAACGAGAGCGACATGCATGCACTGGCAGACAAGCACTTGAAGCTTGCAGCAGAAGCCGCTGATGGTATGTATGAGTTGACCGAGGTCATCAATGCCTGTGGAACCGGTGAAAACGAACTCAATTATAAGAACGACGCCTTGCTTGAAGAGTGCATCAATCGGGGACTGGAGTTAGCTGAATCATTTGATGATTATCGGAAGTTGTGCTTCAAAGATGAATATCAGCTGGCAAAAGGCGATCAGTTCGAAGCGGCGCTCGCAGGCTGCAAGAAGTGCATGGAAGCAGATGATTTTGATGTGGAGTACTGGGTGGATGAAATCAAAGAAATGAATGATGGATTGGAACGACTGGGCATGGCAACCTTCGAGATTCCAGATTACAACATCGAACAGCTCCGCAAAATGAAACTGCCCGAGCACCTTACGCCAGAATGGGATTTGAGTTGGGGTAGCTTTGCGAATATTCGCCTACTTAATTCACCGGATTTGGAATCGGATGGATTTACCATCCATTTGTCTCTTGCGACGGGGCATATACTCGGTTGCAAGAAGGAGAATGAATACTCGGAAAGAGAATATCGATGGTTCGACGGTGAAGCGCTACTCTATCAATACAACCAGGAGGAGTACGCAAGTACCGCGCACATCCAGCTTTTCGACCGTTCGCATCTTATGTTATGCGATGTGTCGTGGCATGATTCTTATGAAGATTGCGATGACGGAGAATTACCGGCCACCCTCAGTGAAGAGCGATTCAACGAAATTTTTAATGGAAAGTGGTTCAGTGCATTGTACCACCACATTAAGAAAAACCTCAGCTACGATGGCATGGAGTAAGTATGGTCACCAGCTCAGGTGAAGAAAAAGTGCTTTTCATGCGGCCTTGAATCAGGGCCTACTTATCAGCTTCGGACAAGTGCGTTCACCCCTAAGGACGGCTATATGGAGATTGTAGAGGACTTCAATCAGCGGTTTGAAAGCGACGATTCAGAAACACAGTTCCTCCAAATAACGGAAGACGGAGGTTCGATTTTCATCATCGCTTCAACGTTTAGATTAAAGATGAGCCACGACGAATTAGATCCACACGACATGTGCGAGGAGGAATTCGACGAGTACCTCGACGAATTGGGGATTGTTGATGCGGCACTGCCTGCCGTTAAATCCATGTGGGAAAGCGAAGAGTGGAATGTATCCTCCATCCTTGAGGCTCTGGCCCAACCCGCTCAATCCATCCACGTTCAGCTGACCGACACGGAATACGGCAACAGCGAGTACGACCTTTCGACTTGATTCGTTGAGTTGTATTAGTTGTGATTGAGGTAGTCTTTTTTCCAACTTCCATGGAAGTAAGGAAGGTCTATCTCCTTAATCTTGGATTCAAGGACAGCCTGTAGCCCAACGTCTTCGGGACACAACGCTGTTTGAAGCCGCAAATGGATGAGTTCGGCAATGTCGCGGTAACCGATGCGGATATGGGATAAGTCGAATGATCGGAGAGCGATGTATGCAGCCGAAAGGTCTTGTTCTGAAACCTTTACCAATACACGCAGGAGGAAGTTTAGGTGCAGATGGTGCAGCTGATAGAATGGAATGTTGCTTGATTGAAATTTGAGCTCGGCGACATAACGGGCTAGTGTGGTGTCTCCCGTCATAAGTGCTAGCATCGTAACCTCGTGGGCCCAGTTCAATTCCAACAGCCCTCGCGGTTGCCGTCCGTGTACATCTCGCCAAAGTTGCCTAAAGTCACGCCTGCCCTCCATCCACAAGGTGGCGATGACACGGCTTCTTAGGATGGGGTGCAGGTGTTTGGTGTCATTTGCAAGTATCTGCTTACCGACCCCTTTTTTGATGGGTTGTCCGAGTAGAAGCCTTTTGGTTTGGAGCAGGCATTTGATAAGGCAATCAATTTCTGCGTTTTGTTTGATTCGATTGATGCGTTCCCACCAATGGCCGCAGAAACCACGCGCATCTGGGTAATTGATATGGATGGTGCATACCAACGAAACAACACTGGGATGTAAAAGTGCCTTGGAGATTTGACCATCCAAATTCCCCAGTCTCAGTCCAATCCGATTGCCGAAATAGAGCTGGGCCATGTAATCTTGATCCTTGATGAAGGGGAGGATTTCATGACAGAATTCAGAAAAATCCACCCATCTGGCTGCGTCAATGTATGTGCAGGCAATTTGCGTTGCGAGTTCGACACGCTCGAGGTTTCCAGGTACTTGAAAGATGTGTTGAATGCATTGGCTAGGATTCTTTCCTTCAGTGCGATACACCACATCCAACTGCCTGTGCCATCGTTCATATCGGCTGTGTTGAAGGCAGAATTGCTGAAAGCTTGCATACCCACAAAATTGAGCCAATACATCAAGTGTTTTCACACGGGGCTTGACTTCAGGCGCGAAGCCGTACATGCGTCTTAACGTGTTATAGCTGATGTATTCGTTGGTTTGGCCAAGAATGAGGTCTGAAAGCATCTCACAATCTCCACGCCCTTGCATTTTGATGCCGGCCTTATCCAATACCGCTTCTTTGAGTGCTTCAATCATAGCTACAATGTATCAATTGCGTACCATGAATGAAAGTAGGTAGGTAGTTATCTGGCTGCGGTAGCCCCTCACCGCACCAAACTCACCGTGCCTTGCCGGACCAACGGATACCCCAATTGGTCCCGGTATGTGACCCTCCAGAGGTAAAGGCCGTTTGGCGCGTAGTGCGTGCCGCCGGTGCTTTCCCCCAACCACGGGCGCTCCGGATCATCGGTGGTCCAGATGAGGTCACCCCAGCGGTTGCGCACCTCGAGGTCGTACGACGTGACGCCCAAGGCAACGGGTAGCCACACGTCGTTAAGTCCGTCCTGATCGGGGGTGAAGGCCGTGGGGGCATGGAAGATGGTGCCGTTGACGACCACCTCGCCCCAAGCGGTGGAGGTGCAGCCGTAAGGGCTGGTCACGGTTTGGATGACTTCGAAGGTGCCGCCATCGCTGAAGATGTACTGGCCGTTGGGTTGGCCGAGGCTGCCGCCGTCGCTCATCCAATACGTCACCGTCGAGGTGG
>Ga0209630_10003012_pt1 | contig 15622 bp, 10 predicted proteins | sample COG_01_FD_184745 | JGI IMG/M metagenome (GOLD analysis project Ga0209630, IMG submission 184745) | Pelagic Microbial community sample from North Sea - COGITO 998_met_01 (SPAdes) (version 2) | ecosystem: Environmental > Aquatic > Marine > Neritic zone/Coastal water | place: Helgoland, sampling... | reverse complement strand
GCATTTTTGCTTTCTGGATTTCGTTTTCGGAAAAATCAGATTCTATATAGACACCAAATTTATGTTTACCATGATCGACAGCAAGGCCTTGATTTGCTAATAGCAAGATCCCTTTTGGACCATCATAGTAAATTCTAGCACGATGATACATTATTGGCTTTTCTTTTACAGAAATTGTTGTTTCTGCAGAAGTTCCGCTTTGTGGAGTCTGACATAAAAAGGTACCGCTAAATAAAATAGCGAATGATAAAATAGTGAGTTGTTTCATTGGTTGAGTTGGTTTAGTAGCGTATGAAGATACTAAAATTTATCTTTCTAATTACGCATGACCTGAAGAAAGGACTGGTTTATTTATTTTAAATTATTATTCGTTGCATCTTCAATTAAATTCAATAAAACCTTAAAACAGATGCTACTATCTTTCTTATAGATTGACTGAGTAAAAGTCATTGATGCAGCATTAAAAATCCATCCACCTTTGTCAAACTCCTTAATTACCATCTGAGCAGGGCCAACGCGATTTAAGCCAGTAGCAAGAACTTTAAACCCAATTGAATTATATCCAATTTTATCTGTTTCCCAACCAGAGCCTTCAGTAAATATAGTATCTCCATTCTTAAGATTACAATCTTCAAAAACCCAATGATCAAATAAATCAACCTTAAAAGATGAATTTTTTGGGTAGGTAACTTCAGAATAGTATGCTCCTATTAAGGATCGAGTTAAATTTGGATCAATTTCATCATAAACCTTTATTCCTTTTTCATAAAACTCAACTTCTCGATAAATGTTATTTCCTGAGGCAAAAACAACATGACCTCCATTTGAACAATATGTTTGTAGCTTACCGATCATTTCTTGAGACCAATACTCTGAATGCATATGGAAAATAATTAAATCTGAATTATAAATATCTGCATTATATGCAAAATCTAAATCTGAATAAACACCATAAGAAATAGATTTTTTTTCTAGAAAATTTATTAGGAATTGCTCACCCAAAAAATGTTGAACATAGTTTGGAATAGTGTCATAAGAAACAATTGGATTATTGTGACTACCAAAAGTATCTATTTCTGTGATCAAACCAGATTGACAAAATAATTTAGATCTATTTTCATCTAAGTAACCCTTTTCATTAATCATAAACGAATAAGGTCTTTGATTTGAACAATAAGTTATAGGTTTTAGTCTAGGAAAAAATGGAATAATTTTCTGGTAATATAAAGGTGAAATATTATCTACATAATTACTTCTTCCACCATAATTATTATATGCCTGCCAAGTATTTGTACTTGCTATTATAGAAATTGATTTTGCTTTTTTTGGTGAAATAATAATTGGGTGACAATAGAAGTTTAAAGGATTTTTTTTCTCGTAAATTTTAAAGAAATAATAACCTGATGCTAAAGAGTCTGTATTAACTAAAAGATTCGTTCGCCAGGCAAACCCAATAATAGGATTATAGCTGTTAGATTGTGTAAATTCTTGGAAATTAATTGAATCTAATACTAAAGTTATTGGATCATCAATTTTAAAAAGCTGTCCATAACAATCTTTCTTTGAGTGAATTTTTAAACCAATTGGTTCTCCAATAGTATAAGATGACTTATCTGTAAAAGCAAGAATGCTATCCAACTTAACATCATAACTTTGATAAATATTTATTCTTGTATATACAAAATGTGAAACAGAAATCAACAATATTAAAACTATGGAAATTAATATCCAGTAAAGAGTTTTCATTTCATATTGTTTAAAGCTAAATTGCAAGTTAATGAATATAATTTGATTAGTTGTGAAAAAGAAAAAAAAGGTATTCTTGTTTTTTATTCTAATTGCGTTAGTGTGCTGCCTATTTAATAGACAGGTTTTTATAATGATATCATCTCCTCTTAGAAAAGAAATTGATTATAAAATCAAGAAACTCGATATTCCAGAAATTAAATTACTATTTAATGAAGATCTTACAAATCATTTTGAGGATTTATATAAGGATTATCAGCTTGAAGAAAACCATACAGAAGATTATTTTAAATGGTTAAAATATTATAAAAGAAACAATGTCTGGAAAAATGCTAAACTTGAATTTAAAGGGGAAATTTTTCAAATACTAATTAAAAGCCATGGAAAAACTCCATCTAATCATAAAGAAAGAGAATTCATATCCCTAAGCATCAAATTAAAAGATAAATTAACAATAAAAGGGGCAAATAGATTTAATTTAATAATCTATTGGAGAGTCAAAGAATTTAATTATCCAACTTATAAAGCAATTGCAAAAGATTTCAATCTACTTAATCAAAAAAATGATCTTGTTAAAGTCAAAATAAATGACAAAAAACACAAGCTTTATTTTTTTGAATATAGAATAAACAGAACTTACCTTGATGAGATTTCAAATCTAAATTTAATATCCCTTAAGAGGAATAACAATAAATCACTTTTATTTTTCGATGATAATTACGATTCACTTCAAAATGAAATTAAGATAGAATTAGAGAGTGGGAAATATGATTATTTATCATTTGATCAAAAACTCTTAATTAAAAATAAATTTGATCAGATAAACAAGTTAATTTTTAAAGAAAAACATGAAAATATTGACTCTTTTTTTGATGTCGATTACATTGCAAATTTTCTAGCAATGAAGACAATAGCAGGATCAGATGATGGTTTTGAAAAATGTAATTTAATAGCACCTTTAAGTCTAGTTAATAATAAGTTTTACCCCATAATTCATCGAGATTGTGAATTCAGAGAAATTAAAAAAATTGAAAAAATTGATTCCATTGGAAAGTATTACAAGCTATTGAAAACAATTAATAGGAACGATATAATTAGATTTAGGAAATATGAAATTCTGCATCATTATATTTCAACAATGAATGTAGACTCATTAAAAAAATCATTAGATAGTATTCAAAAATTACATCAGTCATTCTATTATTCAAGCAAAATAAAGTATTTAGTTGGTTTGAATTCCTCTACACCTGTTCTTGAAAATTTGAAAAAAATTGAAACTTATTTATCAAATAGTAATCCAGAAATCATTTTTAAAAAAAATGAAACAGGTTTCCAATTAATCTTAATACCAAATTCATTTAGCCCATTATCGTTTACAAACTTTAGTTTTAAAAATACTAATGATTTTAAAGAAATTAACCTTAGAATTTATGAAAAAAATAATTCTTCCAAAGAATCAGCTGAATTATTATCAAAATCATATTTATTTGATAAAAAAGATATTTCTGAATTAATTGAAAAATTTAAATTTTATAACAGACTAAACTCAAATATGAATAAAGCAAACAACTACTATATTTTAGAGTTTGAATTGAAAAATTTAAATAATACGTTTTTAGAAATTAAAAATGAAAACATCATTTTTTCATTAATAAATGAAATTACAAATAAAGAAATTTCCTGTCAAATTGCGAATTGAAACGTAAAAGAGTAATCTCGATTAAAATATAATTGATTAAAAATGTAAACTTTTAGCAACTAATTTTTAATTTAAACTCTAATTCTCATATAATAGATATTGTTTTTTATTAATAAGGATTTACTACTCCCTCACAACCCTAACCATTTCGGTTATGTCTCCGTAACTCACCCTAAATACATAGATTCCCTTGGCGCGTTTTTTAAGAGATACTGTGGTGTTTGTAGTGGTTTCTAACAACCTCCCATGTAGGTCATAAACCTCAATATTAATACGTCCATTATAGCCTTTTATATCGATGGCAATTTGGTCGGATGTTGGGCTGGGGTGTATATTTATACTATAAAGCTCTTCTTTGTTAATCGAAACAGAACTAGGGCAGCTTTTATTTTCTAAAAATTCCCAAATAATTTGCGGTGAAAAAAAGTCCATATTTATATTACCCAAACCTCCAACTAATGTAGCAATACCTGGCCATTGGTGACCACCTCCAGTTATTTTAATTAATTCCAATGAATAATTACCGCAAGAAGAATACGTATACCTTTCTGGATAAGATAAATCAAAAGGATTGTTGTTGGGCATAGCTATCATATTTGGAGTCATAGCACAACCCAAATAATTTCTCCATTTCTCTATAGTGGAATCTACCGAAACTCCAGAAGTTGGACTACCATTATAGCTAACTACCGGATCTGTAGTTCCATGAATATGTAAAACAGAGGTTAGGTTATTTGGAGAGCAATTGGTGTAAACAGTATCACTCATATTACCAGAAACTGTTGCTATTGCAGCAATACAAAGAGATGATTCGCAAGCTAATTTATGACACATAAAACCACCCGTAGAAAAACCAGACAAATATCTTTTTAACGGATCGGAATTTAGATCTTGTTCAAAATAAGCAAAGAGTGCTTCAATAAATCCCAAATCATCAGCAGTTGAAACCGTAACATTCATATTGGCATTAAAAGAATTGTTAATTCCATCCGGATAACACACAATGAAATTATTATCTTCTGCAATGGTATTAAAATCGGTAATATCCATGAGTCCGTTACCTGTTTGCGTAAGACCATGAAGAACAACTAAAAGAGGGAGCTGTTGATTTGCATTCCAATTGGATGGCGTGTAATAAACAAAACCTCTTGTAAGACCATCGTGTTGAATGGAAGAATTAACCTGGCCAAAAGAACAAAAAGAGGTAAGTAATAATAAAACGCTTAAAATTAATCTCATAAAATTTAAACCAAAAAAGACACAAAACATACTAATCCCTCACTACCCTAATCTCTTCAGTTATCTCTCCATAACTTACTTTAAACACATAGATTCCTTTAGCTTGTTTTTTAAGTGACACTGTGGTGTTCGTGGTGGTTTCTAGCAACCTTCCAGATAGATCATACACCTCAATATTAATACGTCCATTATAGCCTTTTATATCGATGATAATTTGGTCGGATGTTGGGTTGGGGTATATTGTTAAGCTACTGTTCATTATTTCTACTATACCTGTACATTCCTCAACAACAATTGTTAAGGAATCTGTATTCTCACATCCGTTAACATCAACGCCAGTTAAATTATAAGTTGTGGTAGTGGTTGCATTAAATGCAACACCATCACTTACGCCATTATCCCAGGTATACGAACTTGCTCCTGTACCTGATACGGTTACTAGGTCTCCTTCACAAACTGTTTGGTCTGCTCCTGCTCCTACAGTTGGAAGCGGATTTATGGTTACATCTACTTGGTCTGTATTTTCACAACCATTTCCATCCGTTCCAGTTACCGTATAAGTATTTGCTGCTGGTATAAAGTGAACTCCATCCGTAATTCCATTATCCCATGCATAACTTACCGCTCCAGAACCATTTAATATTGCTGAATCTCCTGCACATACAGCAACATCTAATCCACCACTTACTGTAGGTAAAGCATTCACTGTAACTAGCACCTGATCGCTATTAACACAAGCATTTCCATCGGTTCCTGTAACAGTATAGGTCGCTGTTGAAAGCGGTGTAAATAGTATAGCATCACTTACTCCATTATCCCATGAAAAAGAACTGGCACCAACTCCTGTTAATGTTACCGAATCTCCTGAACATATCGTTTGATCTGATCCTGCATCTACGATTGGTAAATTCCAAACACCTATAGATACCGTATCGCTCCCTGAACAACCATTAGCATCGGTTCCCGTAACTGTATATAATGTTGTGGTGCTTGGTATAAAAAGTACCCCATCTGCTATACCATTGTCCCAAATGTAGGTAGAGGCTCCTGCTCCACTAAGGGTTACAGTATCACCATCGCAAATTTGTACATAGGTTCCTGCATCTACTGCAGGAAGCGGATTTACGGTAACAGTTACCGTTTCGGTATCCGTGCAACCAAAGGCATCGTTAGCTACTACTATATAGTCTCCACTAGAAGTGGGTATAAAAGGAACGCCATTAGAAACCCCATTATCCCACGCATAAGAAATAGCTGGTGCACCTACCGTAATGGTATTGGTCATCATAGAATGAAATTGACAATTGTAATAATAAGTACCTGCAGTAGTTGGCACCCATGTAATAGTTCCCGAACCAATACCATTATTGGTTACAACAACGCCATTGGAGGTACCTGTACCTTGTGTTGCGTTTATCCAAAAAGGATGACTTGGTGAATTCACATTAAAAATTAGTGTGTCGCCAAGGGCAACATTAATAGCAGGATCGGCACCCGAAAAATCTCCCGCAAAAATATAATCCATACTACCAGCAGCAGTCACATCCATCGTATACGTATTGATGATAATATTACTCGCATGCGTAAACATACCGATAGGAACAGGGCTCCCTGCGGTAGAATTCAACAACTCTCCATCCAGTGCATTCGGTCCGCTAAAGCTCCAGCTACTGAGAGCAAAAACACTACCATCAGGACCAGTTGAACTATTTCGGTAAGCCCAACCATCCAAGTAGTCCCAGGGCTCTCCAGAGCCATCTAAATTAATATCACCAAATAAATCGATTACATCGCCTAAATGAAATAGTTCTATGGCATCATCTCCGTTAATATTGACTGCACTTGTAATATAGTCTGTGTCAAATCCAAACCAATTGTTAAATTGAGCAGAATCGGATGCCAAATAGATATATTGTCCAGCACTAGCTGAAGTAACCGGAAAGGTAAACTCTTCCCCATCTGTACCTCCTCCATTATTGGCAGAACCTAATCCATACTCACTTAAATCATTTATATCATTAATCACATAAAGCTCTATGCCTTTAGGTGTACCTCCTGTTAGTGGCCCATCAAAAACACTCGTAATTACAAGAGGTATTGCAATTGCATTTGCTGTTAGAGTAAGTGATTCTCCACTGCAAATATTCTGATCGAGGATATTGTTTAAAGTAATAGGTGTATTGCATTGCGCATAACTTATAGTAGAATTAAATAATAGAGGTATAGTAAGTAGTAATAATCTTTTCATAGAATAAATTTTAGACGATAAATATACATGCATTTTATGGTATTCCAAAATACCTAGCGCAAGATCTTCCTAACCCCTCACTACCCTAATCTCTTCCGTTATCTCTCCATATAATGAATGGATAAAATCATAACCTGATTCGTTTTTTATTGGTTTTCACACGCCAAAACTTATTGTATTTATTATCTGTATGAATCCAACTTTTATTTGACCCCAACTTTTAGAAGTTACCCCCGTAGAGACTATAAGCAATGGAATTCAATTTTCTTGTACCTTTTTTAAGCTTACGTATTATATAGTTAGTCAAACACCTTAACAAACTAAAACTTCGACCAATTGCTTATGTAAATATTGTACTCTATCAAATGTTAAACTAAAATTAATTCGTTATGAAAAATGGCATCATTTTTTTCAAACAAATAATAGAGGGGTATTTTATTTCACAAGGACACCAACTGACTCTCAGAGAGACACTATTCTATGTTTCTACTTTTAAAACTTTCAATCGTTTTAAATTACCTGCAAACGGATTTATTACTTTTTTATCAATTCGTAACCTCGATAACACACTCAGCCAATGAAGAACGTAATTTACATAGTATGCCTTTTACTGTTAAGTTGTTTTACAGCTGTAGCACAAACTTTGTCTAAAGAACAGGTTAAGTTGGAAAAACTATTGGTAAAATCCCCAGATAGGTGCATACGAAAATCAAATAGACTTATAGAAAAAGGAAAAGGTATGGCGCTGCCCTATTACTACCTTACTTGTTCAAATTATAAAAAATATACTCAACTGGGTAAAACGACATATTTAACAAATTCTTTAAGAAGTTATGGTAAATATCAGAAATACAATAAAAATTCAAAGGTTGTTGTAAATCAAGAAATCATTAATGATTTAAGCACCGCTTATGAAGTTCGAATTACTGAAATTTTGAAAAAGAAGAAATACAGTAAAGCCAGAAAAGAAGCGGATAAGTTTTCAAAACTATTTGGTAGTAATGTAAATAACTACGACCAAATAGTAGCAACAAATAAGGCAAAACAAAAGGACTCACCAAAGAAGAACAGTAGCACCCCAAAAAAGAATGTTTCCAACACGATATCAGTTAGTGAGAGTAAGTTGATTACAGATGCGCAAAGTGTTTTAGGTACAAGGTATAAGTATGGAGGGGAAACTTCAAACGGGTTGGATTGTTCGGGATTCACAAAGTATGTGTATCAAAAATCGGGAGTAAATATACCGCATAGCGCCAAATCACAATCCAAACTAGGTGTCCTAGTAAGTAAAGAAGATTGTAAAACAGGGGATTTAATATTTTTTGGATCCAGATCAAATAGCGGATATCATTTTCAGCATGTGGGTATGATTTACGCCAACGAAAATGGTAAAATTAAAATAATACACTGCCCTAATAGTGGGGTTTGTATTGAAGGAGAAGGAGAGCCGAGTTATGACATGTATTGGAACAAGCGCTTTCTATTTATAAAAAGATTAAACAACAACAATTTATTAACCACTAAATCCAAGTAGTCATGAAAACTAAATATTTTGTCTTCGCTTCTGCAGTAGCCATTGTAGCATCGTTAATGTTATTAAAAAACTGCGACAATAAAAATAATGTAATATCAAAAAATAAGGTCCCTGAAGCATACATTGACGCTCCGTTTGATGTACAGGTGTCAAGAACAATTTTTGATGTAGACGCTTCTGAAGGAGCCGTTTTGAAATACGGACAGACAGAAATCAACATTCCGGAATCTGCCTTTTTAGATAAAGATGGAAAAGTAGTAAAAGGTAAAGTAAAATTGGCTTACCGAGAGGTAAACGATCCCGTAACAATTATGATGAGTGGAGTACCTATGGAAACAGCTGAAGGGTCTCAGGAATATCTCGAAAGTGCCGGAATGTTAGAAATGATTGCATGGAAAGGAAAAGAACCCTTATTTGTAAATCCCGATCGTAAAATTAACGTAAATATGGAATCAGATTTTCCTGATGAAAATTATAACCTTTATAATTTAGATACGGTAAATCGCCAATGGGTTGAAGTTGAAAGTGATTTGCCGGCAGAAGAGTTAAAAAGAGAGTTGCCATCAGTGGAAGAAATTTCCACTTACAAAGAACCCAACTTTACTGATCTTGCTGCAAAAAAGGGTTTGATAAAACCAGTAAAACCGGAAGTAAAAGACAAAGAGTTATTTCAATTTAAATTCAAAACAGATTTTAGTCAATATCCAGAGTTGAATATCTATAATGGAGTGCAATGGGAATTTGCTGGGAAGAAAGACAGAGAAAACCCTGCAAAAAACAAATGGGTAACAACTGCAGTTTGGAATGAAATGGAAATTGTTAAACGAAAGAAGAATGGAATCTATAAACTAAAACTGGTTAAAGGTGATAAAGTTTTTGAAACAACAGTAAGGCCAGTTTTCGATTCTCGAGACATGGAGTATGCAGAATACGTTTTCAACCAAACCTATGACAAATACAAAACTTTTATCGAAACCAAAAAAGAAGAAGAAAAAGAAAAAGCACGTCAAAGAAAGATCAGACAGGAGCAAGCTGCTCAAAGAAACAAGGTGTACGAATTAACAGGTAAATTTTCTCGAGAGTTTGAAATACAAAGTTTTGGATGGGCAAACTTAGACAGAGTTTATAAAATTGAACCTCAATCTATCCTAGCTTCTTTTGTAGATGTGAAAGGTCGTTTATTACCTGTAAGAAAGGTATATCTATTGATGGACTCGGTAAATTCAATGCTAACATATACCCAATATAACTTGGATAAATTTAAGTTCGATCCTAAAAGCAAGAATTCATTAATTGTAGTTGATTCCTTGGCGCAAGCCTATGCTATCGGCAATTCCCAATTTGAAAGAATTACGGGGTTTGCAAAAAAACATGAATTTAAAGTTGGGACACCTTTAAAAGTGAAATCTGAGACAGACATTAGAAAATTGATTAACAACATATAAAACATCTATGTAAGAGTTAAGTCAACCCTCTTTATAATCGACAAAAAACAAAAAACTATGAAAAAATTAATTTTAATACTCGGAATCCTAATTGGCGTATCAATTGGTGTATCATCTCAAAATGATGTAAAACCCCTAACTCAAGAAGAGGCCGAATACCTCTCAAACACAACAAATGGAGATTTATCACCAGAAGATATTGAGACTGCCTATATTATAGCTAATACACCTATATACAATGAGGTTAGAAGTAGTGACACTTTAAATAAAAAAACAGAATCATTACTGTTTAAATCCTTTTCCACTTCATACGATGAAGTAGTAGGTAGTGATAAAATAGAGAATTTGTTTGATGACTCTATGAATGTATTTGTAACTGATTACAAAGAAGGTTACGAATATTCTTATTACAATAAAACATATTTAGAAACCATGGATTTGATTTACTCAAGAATAGATACATTTCTGAAAAATGAAACACTTATTTTGAGTACAACTAAAACTGAAGAAAAGTCATTCTTTCAATTAGATGATGAAGATGTAGTTATAACATACACAATTACCGAGGGTAGTTCTGTATGGGATCACAGAGTAATATTTTATTTTTGGAATAATAAAATAACTGGTGTTCAAATAGAGATTGAAGGTGTTTAAAACATCTATGTAAGAGTTAAATCAACCCTCTCAAAATCAATAAAAACAAAAAAAACTATGAAAAATTTAAGTTTAATAATCGGAATCCTAATTGGATTAACAAATGTGGTATCAGCGGAAGTGAAAGAAGATACAGTGAAAAGTAAAAACTCACTAACCAAAAAAAGAGACATCAAAAAGAATTTTGAAACATCTTTCACAAATGAACTGGTAAAATATATCGAAACAGGTGACGTAACACCTTTATTCGATTTGATTCAAGAAGATGATATTACCTTTTTAGGTTTATTACCTGAAACCTATAAAAAAAGTGAAAACAAAGAATACTTCGCACAATTCATTAAGAAATATTTAAATGTTCGTTCCAAAGATTTAACCATCCTTAGAATTGATAAAGAATACTATGACAATTATTACCACCCGCTTGGTTTAACATATAGAATGACTATTCTATATCCAAATTCAGATAGATATGACAGTGTAGAAATTGATTATAGTTGGGCTGGTAAAGTTAGAGGTATTACAATAAATGATAATCTACACGTAAACACATATATAGACGGAGACTTAAATAAAATATATGGTAGTCAGTTTGGTTATGAAGGAGTTAGTGGAACACTTCATAAATAAATATAATCAACAAAACATATATTATGAAAACTTTAGCAGCAATATTTTTTACTTTCTTTTCGCTAACATGTTCTTCTCAAGATACTATTAAATCTATTGAATTAGATAGTTTAATTTGGAACAAGATAAATGAATATAGGTTAACTAAAAATGTTAAAATATTTAACGTTTTTGAAGACAGCTTAATGAGAGGTTACGCGAATAAAGTAGCAGGTAGAAATATAAAAATATTTCCAACAAGACATTCTGGTGATTTAGGTTATTATAGTAATTCCGAGTGTCTTTATACACTCCGCGCAAATTATTCATTTAGTTGGCCTGAAATTTCAAACTATATTACAAATGAAGATTTCGAATTCCTAGCAGAACTAACGGTACAAGGATGGATTAACTCGCCTAGTCATGAGCATCAGATATCCAGACCAGATATAGATGTAGCAACTATTGTTTCAATATTAATAGTAGACTGGGACGAGAAGCATATTAGATTTGATTCAACCTTTGAAGGTTTATCGGATCTCAATGATACTTTTGATAATACATATGTTTATCCTAGATAAATTTAATATTCACATTCAATTTATGAAATAGTAAAAATTCCTAGAGCACGCCTATTCCCTCACTACCCTAACCTCTTCTGTTACTTCTCCATAACTTACCTTAAGAACATAGATCCCTTTGGCGTTTTTTTTAAGTGATACAATGGTTTTTGTGGTGGTCTCTATTAACCTTCCTTGTAAGTCGTAAACTTCTATATAAACCGGTCCATGATACCCCTTTATATCGATGGTTATTTGGTCGGAGGTTGGGTTGGGATGTAAATTAATATTTGTAGCTATTTCAGAAATTCCAAGATTGCTCACATTTTCGCATGCAGATGTGTCTGCACAGCCATTTTGCGCAACTTCTACAGCGTAATTACCATTGGCAACAGCAGTAAAAACTTGACCTGTTTCTCCATTTATTTCTGCATAATTATTATCACAATCTAACCATTGATAATTTGCCCCTACTACATTAGCCGATAATGTTGGAGAATTGTTAGTGATTCCGTTATCAACATTATTGATTGTAAGGTCTAGCGTAACTATACTATCGCAGCTTACTGCATTGATTAATGTTTGTGTGTAAGTGCCACTGGAAGTGTAGGTTTGACCATTAAGGGTGTAACTTCCGCATGCTGTTTGGCTGATAGTTGATGCAGAAGAATAATTAACTGTTAGATCTATAGTTATTATACTATCACATCCAGCTGAATTAGGAATGGTATCATTATAAATTCCAGCAGAACTATACAAAATTCCAGATGGTGATGTATAAGTATCACAAGCTGACTCAGAGATAGAATTAATGGATATACCTGAAACAATAATATAATTAGTTTTTACAACAGTATCACTGCCATACTGGTTTGTAGCAATAAGTTGTACCGTATATGTGCCTGCAGAAAAATAAGTATGCACAGGATTCTGAACACTATCTGTATTTCCATCTCCAAAATTCCAAATCCAGGAAGTTGGATTGCCAATACTCGCATCCTCAAAATTTACATTAGTTCCAATACAAACCGTATTAGAATTTACAGAAAAATTTGAAACAGGAAGACTCGTAATAATAATTCTATAATCCTCAACTTGTCCTCTAGTGGAATTACTGCATCCTGTAATTGTATTTCCAACTTCATCTGATGATATGCGCATTCTCAAACCAGTATTCATAGTAATACCAGATAAAGGAATTGTTATATTTACTTCTGGTTCGTAAGCATTTAGGGCTTCCATAACAAGTTCAGTTGTGTTATCAAAAACTCCATCATTATTGTAGTCAATCCAAGCTTTTGTGTCTTGCGGGTTATCTGGCCCAGTTCTTACACTCAGTAAATACGAATTTCCAGGTGTTAGTTCAGTTTGATTTTGACAAGAAAAATCTTGATAACCTTCAATTGAGTTTAACGATGATTTATTAATTGTATTTAGCTGCACCTTATAGATTCCATATTCACAGCAATGTGCTAAAGTTTGTGGTTCACATGTCGCTGAAACAACCATATTGCTTGTTTCAACTTCAATATAACCCGGCAGATAAATCGTATCGCTCCCGTATTGATTAAACGCAATCAACTGCAGGTCATAATTACCATCAACTGTATAAATATGAGTTGGGTTTTGAGCAGCAGATGTTGATCCATCTCCAAAAGCCCATTCCCATGCAAAGGGTATGTTTGTCGATAAATCAGAAAAATTAACTACACCATCGCAGGTGAATACTACGTCGGAAGTAAAATCTACTACAGGAGGAGAAACATCTTGTTCAACGATAATTGCATAGTCCTCAGCTTGTCCATAACCCGGATCATCACAAGGGGTTGGGTCTGCATTTAAATCATAATCTGCAATTACGCGCATACGCAAGGGGGTGTTTAGTACCGCGTTTGAAGGAATAGTTACAGATCCAGATGTTCCAAGAGAACTCGAACTTGAAACAATTAATTCCGTTGTTGGATGAAATGTTCCATCATTGTTATAATCAATCCATGCAGAGCAATTATGCGTGGTAGGAGATGCATGGTCAATTGATATATTGTACGTTTGACCAGCAAATACAGTTGTCTGGCTGCATGTTAAGTCAGTATAGCCTTCGATGGAGCTTCCAGAATTTATGTTTAGTGTGTTAAAAGTTACGTTTGTAATCCCAAACCCTAACGAACCGTCTGTTGTGTTTGGAGTACACGCAGCTGCTATTGGTGTTGCTCCAGAGACGTTAACGATTATGTAGTTTGCTTTTGTTTCATTGTCACTCCCAAATGCATTAGTTGTTGTTAGGCTTATAGTATAAGTTCCGTTCGCTAGATAAGTGTGCGTAGGATTTTCCAATGTACTCGTGTTTCCATCACCAAAATCCCAAAACCAAGTTGTTGGAGAGTTCGTTGATTGATCAAAAAACTGAATATCACCCGAACAGGTGTTTGTTGAGCTAACAGAAAAGTCACAAAGTGGTGGAGCGTTCGGAGCTTGCCACTGCAGCTGTAGGTTGGGTCTCTCAAAAAAGGTGTCGAAAGTATTTCCAGAACTGCATACTCCACTGGCATCTTGAAAAAGTACTGAGGTACTTTCAAAACTTGTTGATGACATGTATGTTTGAGCATTTCCGGTAAAAGTTGTGTTATTAAAACAGGTTTCTATCAATATATTTGATGTTCCGTCCCAATAAAAAGGAGAACTAAAAACATGAGTATTCCAACCAGCAATTTCTGTATATGTTTGTGGTCCGTATATTGCAGTTAGCCCGGTTTCAAAAGTAGGAGCAACTATTGTACTAGATGTATTTTTTATTTTTATTGTCAAATCAACTAGAGGAGTTCCTTCTACTGCAGCTACATTAAAAGCAAGGCTGCTGATGTCCCCAGCTGTCATTCCTTGTGCACTTAGTTCACTGGCTAGGATGAGCATTTGATGTTTAGCACCAAAATACCAATTTCCATAAGGAGCCGGATATTCTGTATTTGTATTTGTGGAGGAGCCAGAGCCTATAGTAATAGTAGTTTGGGACCATAAATAAGATCCTTTTAATATTATAATTAATAGTAAAAGATTTTTCACGCAATAAATTTTAGAGAACTAAATATACATTCTTTTATGGAATAGTAAAAATTCCTAGCGCAAGAATAGCCGAAATTCCTAGCGCAAAAAAAATGTTTATACATTTTTAAATAATTGATTACTATTTGTTTACGAAATCTGTGATTTTACTTTTCACCAAAAACAACCAATAATAATGGTTTTTTCCTACCACAAGATTTTACTACTCCCTCACTACCCTAACCTCTTCTGTTACCTCTCCATAACTCACCTTAAGAACATAGATTCCTTTGGGGTGTTTTTTAAGAGATACTATGGTGTTTGTGGTGGTTTCTAATAACTTTCCTTGTAAGTCATATACGGCAACATTAACAACTCCACTATAACCCTTTATATCGATTGTAATTTGGTCGGATGTTGGGTTGGGGTAGATTGTTAAGTTACTGTTCATTACTTCTACTATACCTGTATTTAAGGATGAGCAAGAATTATTACAATTTGTACTAAAAAGTGACTGTGCCTCAAATTCGAAATTAGAATTTGACCAATTCGCATTAGAATATGCTGTGTCATCTACTTCAATACACAATAAAGAAAAATTAAAAGTCGCATCAATTGCTTGAATATTGGCGTTATTTCCGTTTTTTAAATTTAGACAGTTTAAGTAATTACCAAGACAGTTAACAGTTTGTATGGCGGCATTATTTGATAAATCCAATTCTGTTAATGCACTATTTGAGCCAATTAATATTTCTAATTGTAAATTATTGCTTAAATCTAGTGAGGTAAGCCAAGGAGTAGATTCAAAATATAAATTCTTTAAAGCAATATTCGTGCTAAGGTCTATTG
>Ga0209630_10003007_pt1 | contig 15647 bp, 11 predicted proteins | sample COG_01_FD_184745 | JGI IMG/M metagenome (GOLD analysis project Ga0209630, IMG submission 184745) | Pelagic Microbial community sample from North Sea - COGITO 998_met_01 (SPAdes) (version 2) | ecosystem: Environmental > Aquatic > Marine > Neritic zone/Coastal water | place: Helgoland, sampling... | reverse complement strand
TGGCGACAACATCAAAGTGACGGTTAAGTTGATTAACCCGATTGCGATGGAAGAAGGCTTACGTTTTGCAATACGAGAAGGGGGCCGCACGGTAGGTGCTGGCGTCGTTTCTAAAATTATTGAGTAACTACAGGCTAGTTATTTGAATGAAAGTATAGGCCAGTAGCTCAATTGGCAGAGCGGCGGTCTCCAAAACCGCAGGTTGGGGGTTCGATTCCCTCCTGGCCTGCCATTAGATTAATAATGGCCTAGGACTAAATGTAAGATATATATGAACACAAATGTTGAAACCACCAGTGGAACACTGGATACAATCAAACTTGGCTTAGCCTTATTGATTGCTATAGCTGCTTTGGTCGGCTTTTATTTTTTTGCTGACCAGTCATTGCTATACCGGGTGCTTGGATTGCTTGCTGCCGCAGGGATTAGTATCGCTATAGCGTTACAGACAGAAAAAGGAAAGCATACTTGGGGGTATTTCCACGATGCGCAGATAGAAGTTCGCAAGGTTGTTTGGCCGACACGCCAAGAAACAGTACAAACGACTTTAATCGTAATAATTATGGTTATTTTGGTAGCGATAATTTTATGGTTGCTGGATATGTTTCTAGGTTGGTCTATTGGCTCATTGATGGGGCATGGGGGTTAGCATGGCGCAGAATTGGTATGTAGTGCATGCGTATTCAGGTTTTGAAAACCAAGTAATGCGCTCATTGCAGGAACGAATAGAGCGTAGTGGGCTTGACGAAATGTTTGGCGAAATACTTGTGCCGACTGAAGAAGTGGTTGAAATGCGCGATGGTAAAAAACGCAAAAGTGATCGCAAGTTTTTCCCTGGTTATGTCTTGGTCAAGATGGAAATGAATGATGATACTTGGCATTTGGTGAAAGAAGCACCAAAGGTTCTGGGTTTTATTGGTGGTACCAGTGATAGACCTGCGCCTATTAGCGAAAAAGAAGCGAATGCGATTTTACAACGTGTTGAAGAAGGCGTTGATAAACCAAGGCCTAAAATATTGTTTGAGCCTGGTGAAGTTGTACGAGTTAAAGATGGCCCATTTACTGACTTCAACGGTGTCGTTGAAGAAGTGAATTACGAAAAAAGTCGTCTACGCGTATCTGTTTTGATATTTGGGCGGTCTACCCCGGTTGAACTTGAGTTCGATCAAGTAGAAAAAGAATAGTTTTATTGTTTTGATTTGTTAACGGGGAGCCGCAAGGCGTTTGCACCCAAGGAGAAAGGCTGTGGCCAAGAAAATTGATGGTTATATAAAGTTACAAGTGCCTGCAGGTCAGGCAAATCCTAGTCCACCTGTTGGTCCTGCATTAGGACAACACGGTGTGAACATTATGGAATTCTGTAAGGCATTCAATGCTCAAACCCAAAGTTTGGAACCAGGAATTGCTGTTCCTGTCATTATTACTGTGTATGCCGACAAGAGCTTTACCTTTGTTAGTAAAACCACCCCGGCTGCAATCCTGTTGAAAAAAGCGGCGGGTATCAAAAGCGGTAGTGGTATGCCAAACAGTAATAAAGTAGGTAAGGTAACTCGCGCACAGCTTGAAGAGATAGCCAAGACTAAAGATGCAGATCTAAGCGCTGCTGATATGGATGCGGCTGTAAGAACTATTGCTGGAACTGCTCGTAGCATGGGAATTGATACTGAGGGAGTGGTTTAGTCATGGCAAAATTAACTAAGCGAATAAAATCCTATCAAGACAAGATTGAAGTAGGTAAATATTACCCGGTAAAAGATGCCCTGGAATTATTAAAGGATATCTCATCGGTAAAGTTTGATGAATCTGTAGACGTTGCAGTGAACTTGGGTGTTGATGCTCGTAAATCGGATCAACAGGTTCGTGGTTCGACTGTATTGCCTAAGGGCACTGGGAAAACTGTAAAGGTTGCCGTGTTTGCACAAGGTGAAAATGCAAAAGCAGCTGAGGCTGCAGGGGCAGACGCAGTTGGATTTGAAGATTTAGCCGAAGCGATGACAAAGGGCGATATTGATTATGGCGTTGTTATTGCGACACCTGATGCAATGCCTGTTGTCGGTAAGCTAGGTAAAGTCTTAGGCCCACGTGGTTTGATGCCGAACCCTAAAGTAGGAACGGTTACCAATGATGTAAAACAAGCTGTTGAAAATGCGAAGGGTGGTCAAGTTCGTTATCGTACCGATAAGAATGGCATTATCCATTGCACCATCGGAAAGGTTTCGTTTGAGGCTGATTCATTGATAGAAAACCTGCACTCATTATTAAACGATTTGCAAAAGGCTAAGCCAAGTTCAGCTAAAGGTGTTTATCTAGGTAAGTTAAGCATCTCTACAACAATGGGACCAGGTGTCCTGGTAGATCAGGCTAGCTTGTCAATTTAGTAAGCGTTTTTGTGAATTAGAATGTAACTAGCCATTTTTGGCTAATTACGTTTATAAAGACTTTGTAACTGACAGGTAACTGTCAGGACGTCAAAGACCGTAGGTGACACTCTTAGAGTGTCTTAATGTACTGAAAATTACCTACGCAGACGGTGTAATCACACGCACAGAATACTCTGTGTTTGTCACCGTTAACCGGTTTGCCCGAACGTTAAAGTGAAGGCGAGCTTTTTAGTAAGGGTATGGTATTAAAACCATATTTAACTTAACAGGAGGCGAAGAGTGAGTCTTAATCTAAATGCAAAAAAAGCAATCGTTGAAGAGATTGCTGGTGTTGCGGCAGAGGCTCCTTCTGCAATCGCGGCCGAATATCACGGTTTATCGGTGGCTCAAATGACTGAACTGCGTAACGCTGCGCGTGAAGCGGGTGTGTACCTTAGAGTGGTACGCAACACGTTGGCGCGTCGTGCATTCGAAAATACACAATTCGAATGTATGCGTGAAGGCATGGTCGGGCCCTTAGTGTTGGCATTTTCGGGTGATGAACCTGGAAGTGCGGCACGAGTCGTTCGCGATTTTGCAAAGGAAAATGACAAACTAGTAGTAAAACTTGTTGCGTTGGATGGGAATCTTTTAGAGACCTCTGAACTCAGCAGGCTAGCTAGTATGCCATCGCTTGATGAAGCACGCGCTATGTTACTTGGATTACTGTCTGCACCGCTTGGTAAGTTTGTACGTACGATAGCGGAACCACCGGCTAAATTAGCCAGGGTTCTTGCTGCGCAACGTGATAAGCAACAGGCAGCGTAATAGGACAATAATCTTTAATATCAGTTTAGTATTTATTTTTGGAGGATTTTAAAATGGCAGTTTCACGTGAAGAAATAAAGGAAGCATTAGGTCAAATGCCGGTGCTTGAACTCGTTGATTTAATCAAAGAGCTCGAAGATGATTGGGGTGTATCTGCGGCAGCGCCTGTTGCTGTAGCTGCGGCGCCTGGTGCTGGCGGCGATGCTGGTGCGGCTGAAGAAAAAACAGAGTTCGATGTAGTAATGACGAGCTTTGGAGAAAACAAGGTTTCCGTTATTAAAGCGGTTCGTGCAATTACAGGTCTTGGCCTGAAAGAAGCAAAAGATCTTGTTGAAGGAGCTCCATCACCAATTAAAGAAGGTGTTAGTAAAGACGAGTCAGAGGAAGTTAAAAAGCAGCTTGAAGAAGCTGGTGCAGCTGTTGAAATTAAATAATTTCAATTGCAGCGCTTAAAAAACTTAAAGCGAAATCAACAGGCAGCAAAAGTTGCCTGTTGCTTTTTTGCGCTTATAGATATCACCCGGTTTAAAATTTTATATGTGTAAGGATTATCAGGCAGAGATTGTCTCTGCTATAGCACTCTTTCGCACAAACACGATGAGGAATTGTAATGGCCTATTCCTATACTGAAAAAAGACGTATTCGTAAGGATTTCGGAAAACGTCCTAGTATCTTAGAGGTTCCCTATTTAGTTGCGACTCAGATCGAGTCATTCAATCAATTTATACAAGTTGATGCTAAGCCTGAAGATCGAACAGATGTTGGCTTGCAAGCTGCGTTTAAATCTGTCTTTCCTATCGCCAGTTTTTCTGGCAATGCGGCTTTAGAATATGTTAGTTACAAGTTAGGAACTCCTGTTTTTGATGTTAAAGAATGTCAGTTAAGAGGCTTAACCTACGCTGCATCATTACGCGTCAAGGTTCGCCTTATTATTTATGATAAAGAAGCCGGTCTTAATAATAAGGTTGTTAAAGATATAAAAGAACAAGAAGTGTACATGGGTGAGATGCCATTAATGACTCGCACAGGTACCTTCGTTATAAATGGTACAGAACGCGTTATTGTCTCGCAGATGCATCGTTCGCCAGGTGTGTTTTTTGAACATGACAAAGGTAAGACGCATTCATCAGGAAAATTGCTCTATTCAGCACGCGTCATACCTTACCGTGGTTCCTGGTTGGATTTTGAGTTTGATGCGAAAGATCTTGTTTATTGTCGAATTGATCGTCGACGAAAGATCCATGCCACGATATTGTTACGTGCACTTGGTTACATGACTGAAGAAATACTCGATATTTTCTTTGATATGGATACTTTCAAGTTTACTAAAAAGGGAATTACGCTGGATCTAGTTCCAGACCGCTTGCGAGGTGAAACGGCATCATTTGATATCACAGATAAAAAAGGCAAGGTTATTGTAGAACAAGAACGACGTATTACTGCGCGTCATATTCGAGAGATTGAAAAAGCAGGTTTGACCACCTTGACTGTGCCGGCTGAATTCCTGATTGGTAAAGTGATTTCCAAAGAAGTGTCAGGTGAAACAGTAGACGAAAAAACGGGTGAAATAATACCCATCGCCGCGGCGAATACTGAAATTACTGAAGAATTACTTGCAGAGATTCTTGAGCTTCCTGCCGGTCTTGAGTTAACGACTATCTATACGAATGACCTGGATGCGGGACCTTTTATTGCGGACACATTACGCGATGACCCGAGCACCAATCAATTGGAAGCACAGGTAGAAATTTATCGCATGATGCGTCCTGGTGAACCACCGACAAAGGATGCAGCTGAAAACTTATTCAAAAATTTATTTTTTAGTCCAGATCGCTATGACCTTTCTGCCGTTGGGCGGATGAAGTTTAATCGTCGAGTCGGGCGTAAAGAAGTTGAAGGTGAAGGTGTCCTTTCAAATGATGACATCGTTGCTGTTGTGAAGGTCTTGCTGGATATTCGTAATGGTAAGGGCATTATCGATGACATCGATCATCTTGGTAATAGACGTATACGTAGTGTTGGCGAGATGGCGGAGAATCAGTTCCGGGTTGGACTAGTTAGGGTTGAGCGTGCAGTTAAAGAACGTTTGAGTTTGGCTGAATCCGAAGGATTGATGCCACAAGAAATAATCAACGCTAAACCAGTTTCTGCAGTCATTAAAGAATTTTTTGGTTCAAGTCAGCTATCTCAGTTTATGGATCAAAACAACCCGTTATCAGAAATTACGCACAAGCGACGAATTTCGGCGCTTGGACCTGGTGGTTTGACACGTGAACGTGCTGGTTTTGAAGTTCGCGATGTGCATCCAACGCATTATGGTCGTGTATGCCCAATTGAAACGCCAGAAGGACCTAACATTGGATTAATTAATTCACTGGCAGTTTATGCTAGGACTAATAGCTATGGATTTCTTGAAACACCATATCGTAAGGTCGTCGATTCAAAGGTAACTGATGAAATAGAATATCTTTCAGCTATCGAAGAAGGTGATTTTGTCATTGCACAGGCTAGCGCCACAATCGATGCGAAAGACAAATTAATTGATGAACTCGTGTCTTGTAGGCACCGCAATGAATTTGCTATGTCTACACCAGACAAGGTTAATTATATGGATGTTTCACCGCGACAAATTGTCTCGGTTGCTGCATCAATGATTCCTTTTCTGGAACATGATGATGCGAACAGAGCATTGATGGGTTCAAACATGCAACGTCAGGCAGTTCCGACTCTAAGAGCTGACAAGCCATTGGTAGGAACCGGTATGGAAAGAAGAGTCGCGATTGACTCGGGCGTAACCGTTATTTCTGAACGTGGTGGTATTGTCGACTCTGTCGATGCCAGTCGAATTGTTGTTCGAGTTAATGATGACGAAGTTGTTGCGGGTGAACCCGGTGTTGAAATCTATAACCTGATCAAATACACACGCTCAAATCAAAATACCTGTATTAATCAAAAACCATTAGTGAAGCCAGGTGACCAGGTTGCCAAAGGCGATGTGTTAGCCGATGGTCCTTCAACTGATATGGGTGAATTGGCCTTGGGTCAAAACATGATGGTCGCATTCATGCCTTGGAATGGATATAACTTCGAGGATTCTATTTTACTATCCGAAAGACTGGTAAAAGACGACCGTTTTACATCAATCCATATTCAAGAGTTAACCTGTGTTGCAAGAGATACAAAATTAGGTTCAGAAGAAGTGTCATCTGATATCCCTAATGTTAGTGAAAGTGCTCTGAATAAACTGGACGAGTCTGGAATTGTTTTTATCGGCGCTGAGGTCAATGTGGGCGATATTCTAGTTGGTAAAGTGACACCTAAGGGTGAAACACAACTTACCCCAGAAGAAAAACTCCTCAGGGCAATTTTTGGTGAGAAAGCGTCTGATGTTAAGGATACGTCGCTAAGAGTGCCATCGGGTATGAATGGTACGGTAATCGATGTTCAGGTCTTTACTCGTGATGGTGTTGAGAAGGATGCACGTGCACTTGAAATTGAAGAGTCTGAGCTGAACAGCGTTAGAAAGGATTTAAATGATCAGCTCCGAATTATGGAAGACGGTGTTTATCAACGTGTTGCAAAATTGTTAACAGGAAAGATAGCTGCCGGTGGACCATCTGGTTTGAAAGCAGATGACAAGATTACCAAGGAATATCTTGATGAGACCTCACGTGATAAGTGGTTTGAAATTCGTTTAAAGAATGATGAGGCAAATCATCAACTAGAACTTGCAGCTGAACAAATCGGTTCATTAAAAGAAGAGTTTGATGGTCGTTTCGAAGAAAAGCGATCTAAATTGACCTCAGGTGATGACTTGGCGCCAGGTGTCTTGAAGATGGTCAAAGTCTATCTTGCTGTCAAACGTCGTATTCAGCCTGGTGACAAGATGGCTGGTCGACATGGTAATAAGGGTGTTATATCAACTATCGTACCTATCGAGGATATGCCTCATATGGAAGACGGGACTCCGGTTGATGTTGTCTTGAATCCACTTGGTGTGCCTTCTCGAATGAATGTTGGTCAGGTTCTGGAAACACACTTGGGTTGGGCCGCTAAAGGTGTCGGTATAAAGATTGGCAAAATGCTTGAGCAACATGTTCAAACATCTGAAGTACGGAAGTTTCTTGATCAAGTTTATAACACCAGTGGTAAACAAGAAGATCTAAAGTCATTTACAGATGAAGAAATTGATGAATTGGCAGGTAACTTGAAAGGTGGTGTGCCGATGGCGACGCCAGTTTTTGATGGTGCAAGCGAAGCTGAAATTAAGACTATGTTGAGACTTGCTGATCTTCCAGAAGACGGACAAACGACACTCTATGATGGACGTACCGGTGAATCATTTCATCGTAAAGTAACGGTTGGTTATATGTACATGCTAAAACTTAATCATCTGGTTGATGACAAGATGCATGCACGATCAACAGGCCCATATAGTCTGGTTACACAGCAGCCATTGGGTGGTAAGGCGCAATTTGGTGGCCAACGTTTTGGTGAAATGGAAGTCTGGGCGTTAGAAGCATATGGCGCTGCATATACTCTTCAAGAGATGTTAACCGTCAAATCAGACGATGTTAATGGCCGTACCAAAATGTATAAAAACATTGTTGATGGTAATCATCAGATGGAAGCCGGTATGCCAGAATCTTTCAATGTATTGGTCAAAGAAATTCGATCGCTTGGTATTGATATCGAGCTGGATACGTAGACATTGAGCAATATGAAAGACATGAAAATTAACGATTCGAAATTCGGGCTATATTTGTCCGGAACAGATCTCCTAGGAGGTAATAAACCTTGAAAGACTTACTCAAGCTTTTAAAGCAACAAGGACAGGTTGAGGAATTTGATGCCATTACAATTGGCTTAGCTTCACCTGAAAAAATACGATCCTGGTCTTTTGGAGAAGTCAAAAAGCCCGAAACAATAAATTACCGAACATTCAAGCCAGAACGTGATGGTTTGTTTTGTGCCAAGATATTTGGCCCAGTCAAGGATTACGAGTGTTTGTGTGGTAAGTATAAAAGACTTAAACATCGTGGCGTTGTTTGCGAGAAGTGTGGCGTAGAAGTAACACTATCTAAAGTACGACGTGAGCGTATGGGCCATATTGATCTGGCCAGCCCTGTAGCACATATCTGGTTTTTAAAGTCATTGCCTTCACGTATGGGTTTGATGTTGGATATGACTTTGCGTGAGATAGAACGCATTCTTTATTTTGAAGCATATGCTGTGATTGAGCCTGGAATGACTGAGCTTGAACGTGGTCAAATGCTAACAGAAGAAAACTATCTTGAAGCTATTGAACAATATGGTGATGAGTTTGAAGCGAAAATGGGCGCCGAAGCTATTCGTGAATTGCTTATATCAATTGATATTGAAGCAGAAGTTGCTGCACTTCGAGAAGAAGTTCCAAATACAAATTCTGAGACCAAACTGCGTAAGTTAACCAAGCGATTGAAATTGCTCGAAGCTTTTATGAAGTCGGGTAATAAGCCTGAGTGGATGGTGTTGAAAATACTACCGGTACTCCCACCAGAACTACGTCCATTAGTACCACTAGATGGCGGGCGTTTTGCTACCTCTGATTTGAATGATCTGTATCGTCGCGTTATTAATAGAAATAATCGTTTGAAACGATTATTAGATTTGAATGCGCCTGACATCATTGTGCGTAATGAAAAACGTATGTTGCAGGAATCTGTAGATGCGCTGCTTGATAACGGTAGACGTGGTCGTGCGATAACCGGCACCAATAAGTTACCTCTGAAATCATTGGCAGATATGATCAAAGGTAAACAAGGACGTTTTCGTCAGAACTTACTTGGGAAGCGTGTGGATTATTCTGGACGTTCTGTAATTGTTGTAGGCCCGACCTTACGTTTACATCAATGCGGTATTCCTAAAAAAATGGCTCTGGAATTATTCAAACCATTTATCTTTAGTAAACTCGAAAGACGTGGTCTTGCTACTACAATCAAAGCGGCAAAAAAATTAGTTGAACGTGAAGGTTCTGAGGTATGGGATGTGCTCGAAGAAGTCATTCGTGAACACCCAATCATGCTTAACCGTGCACCAACTTTACATAGACTGGGTATTCAGGCATTTGAGCCAGTCTTGATTGAAGGTAAAGCAATACAATTACATCCCTTAGTTTGTACGGCATTTAATGCTGACTTTGATGGTGATCAGATGGCCGTGCATGTGCCTTTGTCTGTTGAAGCACAACTTGAAGCACGTACATTGATGATGTCCACCAATAATATATTGTCTCCTGCGAATGGTGAGCCGATTATTGTGCCGACTCAGGATGTTGTCCTTGGTCTTTATTATCTGACCCGCGAATCAGTTGAAGCAAAAGGGACCGGCATGGCCTTTGCTGATATTGATGAAGTCTATCGTGCCTATGAAAGTCATGTGGTAGGTCTACAGGCAAAGATTCGTGCGCGTATTCGTGAAGTCACCACCAATGAAGAAGGTGAAAAACAAATAACGAATAAACGTTATGAAACGACTGTTGGCCGAGCATTATTATCAAAGATTTTACCTGATGAAATGCCGTTTTCATTGATAGATAAGGTGTTAACGAAAAAAACCATCTCACAATTGATAAATACCTGTTATCGAAAGCTGGAGCTGAAAGATACGGTTATCTTCTCTGATAAACTTATGTACACCGGGTTTAAGTATTCAACCCGAGCTGGTGTCTCGATTGGCGTAGAAGATATGGTAATCCCAGAAAATAAGAATGAGATTATTGCCAAGGCCGAAGATCAGGTTAAGAACTTTCAGGAGCAATATTCATCAGGCTTGATTACTGATGGCGAGCGTTATAATAAAGTTGTTGATATCTGGTCTCATACTAATGACCAAGTTGCCAAGGCGATGATGGATAAGTTAGGTGTTGATACTCGTATTGATGCAGATGGCAATGAAGTCAAAGAACCATCGTTTAATTCGATTTATATTATGGCCGATTCAGGAGCTCGAGGGTCAGCTGCGCAAATAAGGCAATTAGCCGGTATGCGTGGTTTGATGGCTAAGCCTGATGGTTCAATTATTGAAACACCCATTACAGCAAACTTCCGTGAAGGACTCGATGTACTGCAATACTTCATCTCTACTCATGGTGCGCGTAAGGGTCTTGCCGATACGGCACTTAAAACAGCAAACTCTGGATACCTAACAAGACGTCTGGTAGATGTTTCTCAGGATTTGGTCGTGTCTGAAGAAGATTGCGGCACCATTGAAGGCCTAGTCATGAATCCGGTTATCGAAGGTGGTGATGTTATTGAGCCTTTGAGTGAGCGTGTGTTAGGACGGGTATTATCTATTGATGCCATTAAGAATAATGGTGACGTTGTTGCTGACGCGGGTACCTTGCTTGATGAGCAATGGGTAGGAGTTCTTGATGATAATGGGATAGATCAAGTTACTGTTCGTTCGGGTATCACCTGTGAGACACGTTTTGGTATTTGCCGTAAGTGTTATGGTCGTGATCTGGGTCGTGGACACTTAGTCAATATAGGTGAGGCTGTGGGTGTCATTGCAGCACAATCTATTGGTGAACCCGGCACTCAGCTGACCATGCGTACCTTCCATATTGGTGGTGCTGCATCTCGTGCAGCAGCGATAAGCAATATTGAAGTCAAAAATGGCGGTACAGTCCGAATACAAAATGTTAAAACGCTGGATCAGGAAAGTGGTAATAAAGTGGTTATTTCACGTTCAGGTGAGATCGCTATCCTAGATGAGGTTGGTCGTGAACGTGAGCGGTACAAGATTCCGTATGGTGCTGTACTAACAATAGGCGATGGTGCAAGTGTGAAATCTGGACAACAGATAGCTTCTTGGGATCCACATACACATCCTGTAATTACTGAAGTTAAAGGGCGCGTTCAATTCTCGGATATTGTCGATGGTGTCACAGTGACACGTCACGTTGATGAAATAACCGGTTTAACCAATATCGTCATTCTCGATCCAAAACAACGACCAGCAACAGCAAAAGACTTACGCCCTACAGTTAAGTTAGTTGACGAAATGGGTGAAGAGCTCAAAATTCCAGGTACCGATCAGGCAGCGCATTATTTATTACCATCTAAAGCGGTTATTAATGTTAGTGATGGTAAAGAAGTCAATATTGGTGACGTCATTGCACGTCTCGCTCAGGAATCTGTGAAAACACGTGATATTACTGGTGGTTTACCTAGAGTTGCTGATTTGTTTGAAGCACGTAAACCTAAAGAACCAGCGGTTCTAGCGGAGATCTCAGGAATTATTAGTTTTGGTAAAGAAACTAAAGGCAAGCAAAGGATCGTTATCACGGGTCAGGATGATATGGTGCATGAAGAACTTATTCCAAAATGGCGTCATGTGAGTGTATTTGAAGGTGAGCATGTAGAGAAAGGTGAAAGTATTGCTGATGGGCCACCTACGCCGCATGACATCCTACGTTTGAAAGGCGTTGTTGCACTAACAAACTATATCAGCACCGAAATTCAGGATGTTTATCGTTTGCAGGGTGTAAAAATTAATGACAAGCATATTGAAATCATTGTGCGACAAATGATGAGAAAGGCTGAAATTACCAGTGCTGGCGATAGCAACTTCCTCAAAGGTGAGCAAATAGAACGCTCAAGGGTATTGGAAGAGAATGAAAAAATTGAAGCAGATGGTAAAACCCCTGCTACTTGGGTGCCCATATTATTAGGTATCACCAAGGCATCTCTCTCAACGGAATCATTTATCTCTGCGGCATCATTCCAGGAAACTACTCGCGTACTTACTGAAGCGAGTGTTAGTGGAAAACGGGACGACCTCCGTGGTTTGAAGGAAAATGTCATTGTTGGACGCCTTATTCCTGCAGGAACTGGTCTTGCTTATCATGCTGAACGTAAAGAACGTTTGGACAAGAGAAATGCCCCTGAAACCACCCCAGAGAATGTCGAAATCGAGGAAGTTGAAATACCTATAGTCGGTTCTGATTCAGAAGCTGTGGAGGGTACGACAGGAACTTGAAAAATAAGCTGTGATCTTCCTTGACAGGATCATGATCAAAGACATAAAATCCCGCCTCTTTGACAGGCTGAGTCCGTTTTCTCAGTCTGTCATTTTGCTTTAAGTACTGGAAATACTAGCGGATTTTTGGAAAATCTGCTGAAACGCCAGACGACATCTCGAGGATATCCGAAATTGTTCTCCGCATGTCCGCACTGAAAGTTGTAATTGCATTCATTTTGGATGCACTCAGTCTGGACAGGCGAGGTGGTCTGCGCACTTAATAAACTGATATATAAGACATTTTTATGACAACAATTAATCAATTAGTCAGAAAACCGCGTAAGCGACAACGCGTTAAGAGTAATGTCCCTGCACTAGAGGCTTGTCCTCAAAAACGTGGTGTTTGCACCCGTGTGTATACAACGACACCAAAGAAACCGAATTCTGCGTTACGAAAAGTGGCACGTGTAAGGTTGACTAATGGTCATGAAGTAACCACTTACATCGGTGGTGAAGGTCACAATCTGCAAGAGCACTCTGTGATCCTGATTAGGGGCGGCCGAGTAAAAGATTTACCGGGTGTTCGTTACCATACCGTTCGCGGCACCTTAGATACCTCTGGTGTCAGTGATAGACGCCAAGGTCGTTCTAAATACGGTGCAAAACGACCAAAATCGTAAGTTGATACTTAACTATATATAAGAATAGATACAGGAATAGCTTGAATCATGTCTAGAAGACGCGTTGCTGAGAAAACTGAAATTCTGCCTGATCCGAAATACGGAGATAAGGTATTAGCAAAATTTATCAATATTATTATGCGTAGTGGTAAAAAATCCATCGCAGAAAAGATTGTCTATGGTGCGCTGGATGAGATAAGCGGCAAAGGAAATCCTGAGCCACTTGAAGTATTTAATAAAGCACTTGAAAACGTCCGACCACTTGTCGAAGTTAAATCTCGACGTGTCGGTGGTGCAACTTATCAGATTCCAATTGAAGTTAGAACGGCTCGCAGTGTTACCTTGGCGATGCGTTGGATGGTTGATGCCGCTAAAAACCGCGGTGAAAAGAATATGGGCTTACGTTTGGCAGGTGAATTGTTAGATGCATCGGAAAGCCGTGGCACAGCCATTAAGAAGCGTGAAGACACGCACCGTATGGCTGAAGCAAACAAAGCTTTTTCACATTACCGTTGGTAATAGACTAATAAATATTATTAATACAGCATCATGTCACGTCATACACCAATCGAGCACTACCGTAATATCGGGATTATGGCTCATATTGATGCTGGTAAAACCACCACTACCGAGCGCGTACTGTTTTATACGGGCGTCTCTCATAAAATTGGTGAAGTTCATGACGGTGCTGCAACCATGGACTGGATGGAGCAAGAACAAGAGCGCGGGATAACGATAACATCAGCTGCTACAACCTGCTTTTGGAAAGGAACTGCCGCTCAGTTTGAAGAACATCGTATAAATATTATTGACACGCCGGGACACGTTGATTTTACAATTGAAGTAGAGCGTTCATTACGCGTCCTAGATGGTGCCTGCGCAGTGTTTTGCGCTGTTGGCGGGGTTGAGCCGCAGTCGGAGACTGTTTGGCGGCAAGCAAATAAATATTCTGTGCCGCGTATGGCTTTTGTAAACAAAATGGACCGAGCGGGTGCAGACTTTCTTCGAGTTGTAGAGCAGATTCGTGATCGATTAGGTAGTAAAGCGGTACCGATGCAATTACCTATCGGTGCTGAAGAAAAATTTGAAGGTGTTGTTGACCTGGTGAAAATGAAAGCGATTTACTGGGAAGAAGAAAATATGGGAATTAAGTTTGTAGAGAAAGAGATTCCCGAAGCACTACAGGCTTCAGCACAACAATGGCATGAAAACATCGTTGAAAGTGCCGCAGAAGGAAATGAAAGCCTGATGGAGTTGTATCTTGAAAATAGCGAGCTTTCTCAAGAACAAATTATTGAAGGAATACGTATACAAGTATTAGCCAATGAAGTTGTTCCTGTGTTTTGTGGTTCTGCCTTTAAGAATAAAGGTGTTCAAACGATGCTAGACGCTATTGTGCAATACATGCCATCGCCGGTAGACGTGCCTGCAATCAAAGGAATTCTGGACGATAAAGATGAGTCCGAAGGTGAAAGGTTATCCTCTGATGAAGAACCTTTTGCTGCGTTAGCATTTAAGATTGCCACCGACCCATTTGTTGGCACACTGACCTTCTTTCGTGCATATTCAGGAGTGCTTAAGTCAGGCGATACAATTCTGAATCCGGTTAAAGGAAAGAAAGAACGAATCGGTAGACTATTGCAAATGCATGCTAATAGCCGAGAAGAGATTAAAGAAGTTCGTGCCGGCGATATTGCGGCGGCAGTTGGTTTAAAAGACGTAACTACAGGTGACACACTTTGCGATTTAAATAATGTGATTACCTTAGAGAAAATGGAGTTTCCAGACCCGGTTATAGCAGTTGCGGTTGAACCAAAGACCAAACCAGACCAAGAAAAGATGGGGCTCGCTTTAAGTAAGCTTGCACAAGAGGATCCTTCCTTTCGTGTGCATACGGATGAAGAGTCAGGACAAACGATTATTTCAGGGATGGGCGAACTTCACTTAGAAATAATTGTTGATCGCATGAAACGTGAATTTAAAGTTGAAGCGAACGTAGGTAAACCACAAGTGGCTTACCGTGAAACAATACGCTCAACACTTGAAAAGGCAGAAGGTAAATTTGTTCGTCAATCAGGTGGTCGTGGTCAATACGGTCATGTGGTTTTTAAGATTGAACCAAAGCAAGCAGGTGAAGGTTTTGAGTTCGTTAATGAAATCGTTGGCGGCACAGTACCTAAAGAATATATACCTGCGGTAGAAAAAGGTGTTGTTGAACAAATGACAAATGGCATCGTCGCAGGTTACCCAGTAGTCGATGTGAAAGTAACTTTATACGATGGTTCTTATCATGATGTTGACTCCAGTGAAATGGCGTTTAAAATCGCCGGCTCGATGGGATTCAGAGAAGGTGCAAGAAAGGCAAAGCCTGTTTTACTTGAGCCTGTAATGAGGGTTGAGATTGTTACCCCGGAAGAGTACATGGGTACCGTTAATGGTGATTTGAATCGACGGCGTGGAATTTTGCAAGGCACAGAAGAATCGCCTTCAGGCAAGATAATAAAGGCAGAAGTACCACTGAGTGAGATGTTTGGTTATGCAACCGATCTTCGATCAGCTACTCAGGGTCGCGCAGTCTACACAATGGAATTTGAGAAATATAACGAAGTACCAGCAAATATTGCTGAAAGTATGATCAGTAAAAACCAATAATTTTTATTACTAACTAAATATATTGAAGAGGTAATGAGCCGTGTCCAAGGAAAAATTTGAACGCACGAAACCGCATGTAAACGTCGGCACGATAGGCCATGTTGATCATGGTAAGACGACCTTG
>Ga0209630_10003006_pt1 | contig 15651 bp, 23 predicted proteins | sample COG_01_FD_184745 | JGI IMG/M metagenome (GOLD analysis project Ga0209630, IMG submission 184745) | Pelagic Microbial community sample from North Sea - COGITO 998_met_01 (SPAdes) (version 2) | ecosystem: Environmental > Aquatic > Marine > Neritic zone/Coastal water | place: Helgoland, sampling... | reverse complement strand
CCAATAATAATAGTCTGCACTCCCACAATCAAATGGTGAGCAGTGTGATTGATCATACTTGTCGATGTTCATTCTACCTCTTGATCCTCTACCATTTCGTTACGCTCTCTGATGATCATCTCAAGCACATCAAATTCCCATTTAGCTGAATCGTATTGGAAGGAGTGAAACTCTTCAGCGTCGGCCAATTCTTCTAACTCTTCGAGCACTTCAGCCTTCTCAGTTTCTAGTTGAGAAAGTGAATGTCCTTCACGATCCTTACGAAATTTTTCTGTGTAGCTGACTACTCTTTCTGATGTTTTTGACATGGCCACCTCTTAAAGAGAATTAATTATCATCAATCGTATGAATCTATTCTACAGGATTGTTTTCAAAATGTCAAGCACTTTTTCAAATATTCGCAAAAAAACTTCGACCCATCACCAGATAGTCTGCACCAGCTGCAAATGCCTCTTCTGGCGTGGCAGTCCGAATCTGGTCATCGCCCATGGGCTTGATTCGTATTCCTGGACAGATTTTCTTCAGATCGGTTTTTAGCATTTCCTTAATGTCATGTGGGCTGCAGATCATACCCCAGAATCCATTTTCTTCCATCAAATTTACTGATCTTATGTAATTTGAATACATTGAAGAATGATAAACTTTGTCAATATCTTTATATTCCCAACTGGTCAGAAGAGTAACACCCAGCAGTTTTATTTTGTCAGCATATTTTGAAAGACTTTGGATTGCACTTTTATTATTGTTCATATGAACAGTCACCATTTCTGCACCAGAATCAATCAAATGTTCAATCACAGTGCACATTGTATTTGGAATATCAAACAGTTTGTAATCACAAAAGATATTGTTATATTCCTTTCCAATGTATGGATAAAGTGTATGATTCATTTTAAATCCATAAACTTGACTGCTGTGTCTAGCAATAATCTCTCTTGCCATTGGTGGCGAAAAATCGTCTAATGCTACAATTGTTTTGGAGTAATAATTTTTCATTTTGTCAAATCGCTCCACATTTTTAATTTTTTCCTTTTGACATTAACTCTATCACCTAATTCTTTCCAGTTAGTAATATCATGCTCAACCAACAAATGAATCATGCAAAAAACATCACCAACTTCTTCAACTAATTTAATTCTTTGTTCTTCTTCTATTTCATTTTTTGTATAATATTTCCTAATTATTTTACTACAACGTTGAGTAAGTTCACCACATTCTTCTGCAGTTATTACCATCAACTGTTGTAATTCATTAATAGGAGAAATATTCATCTTTTCATTTGAGTTCATAAATAATCTCTGGTTTTTGATTTCCAACCAACCATTTCTTTTTGTATGGTGCCCATCCTTGTCGAAGATGCAAACAAAAAGCATCACGATGAGTATAGGCACTATAAATTCCATCTTTTTGCATTCTGAAGGCAAGATGATGATCTGAAGAATTACTGTTGGAATATGTTTGAAGAGGATATCTTATTAAAACTTCTCGAGCAAAACAAGAAATTGCAAAGCTGGCATATGAAGTAGGTTGTGGACCCAACAATGATAAAACATTTTCAATTGTATGCCAAGGAGGATAATCTTCACGGACAGGAAATTGTCCTTTTAGTGTAAGTCTGCCTTTAGTGACATTAGAAATGTCACTCATTTTGTCACCAATCATGTGCATGTTTACCCAGCCTGTGAATACCTTGTATTTCTCAGCATGATTCATCACACAATCAAATGCATCTTTGTATACAATGACATCATCTGAATTAATGATGTAATGCGAGTAGTTCGTTGTTGCTACAAATTCATTCATTGCAGCACATACGCTAGGTTCGTCAAATGCTCGAAACCAAACTTTCGGAATGTTTACATTTTGATAGATTGATTCAATACATTCATCCAGTTGTCTTGGTTGCATTTGTAGGAGAACAGGATTCATTTATTTCACTCAATAATATTTTAATTTCATTTAGATATTCTTGAAGATCTTCTATTGGAGGATCATGTGTAACACTTCGTACCAACGACAAATTGGACAACATAGTAGATGTTGTTGCAGTCGTTTTTGTGTTCAGACCAGTGTTTGTATTCATTTGCTGCCTCTTCATTGTCAAAAATTGCGCAAACACCACTATAAGTGTTTTGACGTTCCCAGATTACTACATATACCATTCTTGATTCAGACATTATCATTTATCACAAATTGAAATGATTCTTTTGCGTAATCCCAATCACCTTCACGTTGTTCTACGATTGAAATATATTTTATTGGAATTCCTTTTCGCTCGCAAAAGTCTATTTCCTCTTTCACACCTTTTGAATTTCTCCATCCTGCCAAACAAAGAACATGCATCTCGTCACATTTTTCTAATAAATGAAGATCAATTGGCATCCAAAATTTGGAATCCCATTGATGCTCTGGCATATATTTTCTTAGAACATTTCCAATTGTGAGAGGACTGATTGCATTTTGATTACTTTTGAGAAGCTGCACATAATAGGAATTTGCGAAATTTACACGATTCTCAACTATGTGTTCATTTGAATGTCCAAAAGGACAAGAAATGTAGATTAATTTTTCTGGTATTTTATAATTATCAAGAGGATTTCCAGGTAACTCTTTCAATATCTTGTCAATTGCAAGATATGTGTCTTGCATAGAATTACCTGTGATAGATGTTTTTCCTTTGGCTTTGTCTTCTTTACAATTGTCAATGAGACTGTCCCATTGTCGCTGCATATAATATGGTAGTTTCATAATTTAAAATAATGATTATGATATAGAGTATGCAATTGCCGTTGCGTGAACACCTGTTGTTTCTGATGAAATTAACTCCTCAGCTGGATCCTTTTCCATTACAACTCTTTCACCTGCTTTCATATGAACAGCATAACCGCTTGATACGATAGTAATTAATGTAAAAGTTGAATTCGTATTGATAATTGAAACCACTGAAGCTGAATTCACAGTATTGCCTGTTCCAGTCAAATCAACTGGTGGCGATTTAAGTTTTAAAATCATTTTATGTTCCTTTATAAAAGAAATATTTATATTTAAAATCTTCCCAAAAATCTTGCAATCGGATATACAAACGGAAGCATTGCTAATCCCATCATCAGATTAAAACCTGTATGCGCAATAGCAATTTGCCTTGTAACCCCAGATGGTATTCCATCTGACACCAACATTCCTGCTATCCAAATTGTTCCAGTTGTGCCTATGTTTGCACCAAGAACTGCAGCTAATGCAGAAGGCAATGGCAATGCACCAGATGAAACCAATGCGATAATTGCTGTAGTTGAAAGTGATGAACTCTGCCACAACAATGTCATAAGGATTCCACCAATAAACATGTAATATGGATTATCAATAAACATTTTCATTTGTTCAATATCACCCATTGATTTCATTCCACCAGCAAACATTTTTAGTCCGATATAAAAAATTACAAGACCAATCAACACTTGCACGATAGGATTATTCAATTCCATTTCTCTTACCTTTTTATAAATTTTCTTTGTTGTTTTTTTCATGTTTCTTTTCCAATACTATCCTCTAAAAAATCTTTTGTGACTACTTTTTCAACAACCACTGTTCGATTTCCCATCATTTTTTGCAATAACTTTGAATGTTTCAATGCTTGAGTTGGATTGAACAAAAACTTTACTGGAAAATCGGGATCTTCTTTTATATAGACTACGTACATTTTACGATTTCTCCTAATACGATAAATTCTTCTGATAACTCATCGGCTGTTAGTTCTTGAACTACTGCCATCATTCCGATTCCACAGTTAAATGTGTTTCTCATCTCCTCAATGGTAAGACCTGAATTGGTTTGTATCCATTCAAATATATCATTGCAGTTATAATAATCTTCTTCTAAATTCCAAGAAACTGCAAGACCTTCAGGAATAACTCTATGAATGTTAGAGAAACCTCCACCTGTGATGTGAGCAATTCCGCTGATTGGTATGTCATATCTCCTCAATGCATCAATGTTATATTCATGTAATTTTGTTGGACGCAAAAGTTTTTCTGTCAATCCTGGATGGTTGTCAAACAATCCGAGCAACCCACCATACTTGTCATCAATGATTTTACGGATTAAACTGAATCCATTGCTATGAACACCACTACTTTCAAATCCAATTAGAACATCACCTTCTTTCATTTGTACAATGTCATCCCATCGAATTCCAAGACCAAATCCACAAACATCAAATGCACCTTCTACAAACATTCCTGGAAGTTCTGCTGTTTCACCACCAAGAATAGGAATGTGAAGTTGTTCGCAGTATTCATGCATACCAGAAAGAACCTCTTGATAGTCTGATTCATCCAGTTCACCTGTAGCAAAATAATCCATGAACATAATTGGTTTGGCGTTTTCACATGCAATGTCATTCATAACCATTGCAACACAATCCTTACCAATGCCACTCAATGAATAATTGGTCAATTCTTTGTATTTTTTTGCCAACAATACTTTTGTTCCGACTCCATCAACACTTGCCACCAAATCTGAGCTATGTGCACGCACATATGTGTTAACAGATGCCGCAAATTTTCCTATTTGATTTGAAAACTTAGATACATGTTTCTTGACCAAGTTTTCTGCCAATTCAGAATTAACTCCAGAATCTTTATAATTCATGTAATACTTTATATAATTTGATTGGATTAAAACAAACAGTTCCTAGTGAAAACGAGGATACGCCCAAAACTTTATATCTTTCTATGTCTTCAATGCTTTCAATTCCCCCTCCAGCTATTATGTGTGTATCAGCACTAAAATGTTTTATTATTCTTACAAGTCTATCAACATAAATCATTAATTTTTTGCCACTCATTCCACCATCTTTTGTTGGCAATGTATTGCAACAATGAAAATTAGTAAATCCCATCTCTATCAATTCTTTAATACTTTTTGCTGTTGTTTTTGGAGAAAGTTTTGCAATCACCATTCTTTTTTCATTTAAAAACAAATCAATGTCTTTGGTATAATCATCAAAATGATCAATATTCGGACAGCTTAGATTCAACTCGACATCAACATCTTCTGGGATAATGTTGCTTAAAATTTTCCAGTCTACAGGTTGTATGGCAGCAATAGATAATACATCACCACGACTTCTGTCATAATGTTGAAGTCCATATCCTATTCCTGGATTTCTTAAACCGATTGAATTATACCATGTTCCATTCTTGTATCGTAATGTTGTAACAACTTGTTTGAGAAGTCCTGTTCTTTGCTCAAGCGTAAATGTGCCAATCACACTTCTGGTTTTTTTAGTTTTAATATAATTACCGAATGGTGCAGCGATGTAAATTGTCATAATAGAAAATACCTTGTATAATCTGTTACACGTTTGTAATTCATTAAAACTTCATCGAGTGGAGATCCGTCTCTGTATGCTTGTTTATCTAACTGCTTTAATTGTTCACCATTTAGCCAGATTCTCCAACTATCATTATCAATAACATCGGTAACAATTAATTTTCCTTCATCGTAATCATATCCAACTTCTATTTTCAAATCAATCAATTCTATATTAAAATTCTTCCATACTTGTTCAAGAACATGAAAAACTTTTTTCATCAGATCAACAATGTCAAAATATTCTTGCACTGTAATTGATGAATCAATTTGCATTAATTTATTATCACTATTATATGGTTCTTTTGCTGAATATATATCAAGTTTGAATCCATCTTTTGAATCTATGTCTTCACCTTTCAACGTCCATTCATGAAAATTGAATGTAATCAATGGATCAGTTTCAATCGGAAGAGTCCATTTTCCATCACGCAAATAGTATTCTCTTGCTTTTGTTTCTTCCATCAATCTTGGTTCATCTAAGATTGCATTCTGATTTTCATGAGATCTACATGGTGGAGAATATGCAAGTTTTGAAAAAAATTCAATAGCAGGAAGAGAAAAGTATCCACCTGCAGGTTGATCTGGATGTCTTTTTAGAAAGGAACCATGCGCCCTTCTACGTACTACGCATTCATACGGAAGAACTGTTGTTTGTTTTGCAAGGAATTTTGTATTGCTTATTTGTCGAAGGAAAGAAGTGGAAATGCCGTTTCTTTTAAGAAACTTAAAAACATTACAAGTCTGATTGGTTTTGTCAATAGATACATCAACGAAATCTTGTTTAATTCCATCATTTGCAGTGAGAATGTCTTTTGTTGTAATTTGGACAATGTTTTTATAATCTATAGAAGGTTCTTGATATGTCTCAACAATTTTAGTTTTACCTTCTTTGATAACTCGTGGTTTAAACTTCAAATCAAGAGTAGGATTTGTATCAGACTTTTCAAATGTTAATTCAGACATGAATTCTTTTATAGAATGGTGCGCCCACTAGGAATCGAACCTAGAATGGAAGATTAGAAGTCTTCTGTTATATCCGTTTAACTATAGGCGCATTTGAAGTTAAATGCCACCTGTTAAAGCTAATGCCATTACAGAGGAGAACATCACTATACCAAGAAGGGAAAGAACAAGATCAGCATATTTCATTTGTCAATCTCTGAGAGAGTATCATTATCAATTCAACACCATATTATCATACTATAGAAAAAAAGAAATGTCAAGAGTTTTCTATGAATTCACCACTGTGAGATTGTATCTATGTACTTCAGGATCCTGTCCGCATTCGATTGTTAGAAGTTCTCTGTATTCCATACATTCAAAATATGTATTGAATCCATATTGAGTTGCTTCTATAATATCATTATCTTCATTGTACAGAATCACTATTAGTTTCCATGGTTTCATAGAAATACCTGATAAGCAGAGGACCAAAATAGTACTCTACAAAATGGTGAGTGTCAATCCATATTTGCTTTTTGAATTTCCACTCACCTGTATATGTTACATCAATGTAGGGATTTTTCCAAATGGTCATCATTAATCTTTTTTGTTACAACATTCACAATTACAATATTCTTCATCACAACTGCAGTTTTCACATTTGCATTTGGGATTTGAACAAGACATGTTGGTCTCCTTTGATTAAAAAATTATTATACCTCACAAAAATAAAAAAGTCAAGCAATATTTTTAATTTTCCTTAAAAATTTTTTAGTTTTGTCAAGATAGAGTTTGTCATAATAATTAGTGTCATCTTCTACCAATGTTTCAAATTTCCTTTCATTTCCTTGCCTTTGGAAGTTCATCTTACGTACACGATTTTTTAATTTTGTAGACATGAAGTCTCCGATATGAGGGTTGATTGGAAATAATATAGAATGCTTGGCAGTTCCTCCTTATGTTAAAATGTTGTAATATTATTGATTATCTGTTCCTCCTTTTAATTTTATATTTTTTGCTGATCCAGAATCAACGATAGATAAATAGCCTCCAGCAGTTCCTGGCATCGCAAGTATTTCATTAGTAGACAAATCATCTCTAATAACTTCCATATTACAAACATGCTCACTCTTTCCACTTAATGTTTGAAATGAATGATGTAATTTTTTGATTAAATATCTTCCACTTAATGATTCATCATATCCTAAGTTAGTCTTTCTTTCTTGTTTTTGCGCATATGGTATTTCAACAAAAATCAAATCACCTGCTTGTAAATTAGTAGTGCCATATATTTCAAGATCCAACTTTATAGCACTTTCTAATGATTTAATTTTTGACATTCTTCTCATAATCCAATCATTTGCTTTATTTTCTTGATATGGATTACTATACTCAGTTCCTTCTAATTCATAAAAGTTTTTATCATTTACATTATCAGAACAAATGGAATACACATATGTTTTAGATTCAGGATGTTGTGTGAATAGTTTACCCTTTTCTACCATCTGGCTACTAAAAAATGGACTAGAATTTGCATATGTATTTTTTGTGTTTGTATGCACAGGATTAAAATAAAAATCTAAAGTGTAATCAAATTTATATTTTTCTGGATCATCACCAGATCTTGTTGAAAAATGATAATTTGAAAGTTCTTTATTGTACCAATTATAAACTATAAGATTGGAAGAATATATTCCATTTGCTATATTCATTATATTATCTTTAGACATAATGAATTTATAATTTCTTATAGTCTCCATTTGTTGTTGTAAAGATAGTGTTGCTGTTTGTGATTTAGGTGCACCTGCTGCTTCTAGTGCATCTTCTTTAACAGTTGAAATATTTCTTCTGTATGTTGCAGCAACATTTTCTTGTCCAAATAAATTTTCTAGTGTTCTAAAATGGTAACCAAAACATGTTTCATAGAAAAGATAGTTTGATGAAAATGTATAACGCTTTGATACACATTTTTTAGAAATCATAGATATAGCGTCAAAAGGTCTTAAGTTAGGAATTACATATTTGTAGTCATTTGCAGTTTCTTCATAAAATAACGATTTCTTTGAATCTAAAATTGTTGAATCACGAATAATTTCTTTTACTATGTCTTCTGCTGGTTCACCTTTATATGCTTTGGAAACTTTTGTACGATAATTTGTGTATAAATCATACGTAGTGAATGATAATGTAACTGCAACAGTTCCATCATTTATTTGAGTAGTGTTAAAGACTTTATAAACATAAAGATGATTTTTAGTAAAATCAATAACAGTTCTATCTGTAGGACTTGTTTGTGGTGTTTGTATTTTAAGAGAAAGAACTTCTTGTCCAATAATTGGACCATTTCCCAATAAATTATTTGTATCTGTAAATGTAATTGAACCTGTCACTGCTGAAGCAAAAATATCTTCATAAATATCAATTGATGTTACTAATGCTGACAAATCAATGAAATTTCCTTTTATTGTTGCCAGTTTAATTTCTTCAATATAATAATCACCAGCATATCTAATTTTGCTTCTAAGATTTAATTGTTCTGCCATCAAGTTCTCACTAAATTAATGTATTCTGAAACAATTTGATTTACATAAAAAGGTTTTACTAATCTTATTCTTGCTTTATTTTCATTTTCTTTTAATTCAAAGTCAAAATTAGAAATTCTTACTGCATTAGGATAGTTTTTATTATCATTTATTATAATTATTTTTGATGTATCTCCAGATTCATATGGTATTTCATAATGATGAGTTCCATCTGGTTCATCATATTTTTCGTTAACAAAATTTTCTAATGACGAGATGGATTTAGGCCATTGATCGAAAATGTTAGTTATGTTATTGGTTATTAAAACCAGCCAATGTAAAAGTGAATCACCATAATATAGATAAGCTATAACTTCTGGTGTTTCTCCATCTTGTATGTCATAAAAATCAAATGCAACAATATCTTTTTTAATTAATTTATTTATTGCTACTCTTTTAGTAATATCGGTGAATTGTATAGTTGTTCCATCACCAAACAAATCATAATTAACTTTCGGTAAATAATTAAAGTACATTTATTAATAACCTCCCTTTTCAATTTTTTCACGAGTAATAATCTCAAGTTCCTGAAACGATAATTGCATTGATGTTTCTATCGGATGATTGTCTTTATATAGAGAAATCCTTTCACCACCATATGTTACATTGCATGCTGTGCATACAGATTTTCCTATTTTAGGCAAATGTGGATTAGGTTTTGAATCTGAATAAAATTCTATTTCAAATAAAGATGGCACAACCATCTGTCTTGTACTTTGTGGAGAAGGTACTGAAGGTGCCATATTTTTTCTAAATGCTTTTACAATTTGATTAATTTGTGTTGCCTCTTTTTGTGATCTAGGAATCATTCTAAAATCAAATTGAAATGTTCTTCTATCAATGTTTTCAAAAACAGATTCTATTTGATTATTAAATACCTTTCCGCTTGCTAATTCTTCAGCAGCAACTAATGCTCTTCCCTCACCACCTCCTTTTTCACTTACCTTGTTCATGAATGCTTTTTTGATACTTTCTTCCATGGCACCACCATCCTTGCCTAAAATGGACAATAGTGTTCCCATCTCCACATCACCATATTTTGTTGTTTGGTTATTAGTTATTATAGACGGTAAATACAACGCTATATGTTGATCGATTTCAGGATTCGCTCTTTTTAATGAAAGTCCAGAATCTCCATATCCTCCAGGTCCAAATTCAATACTTAATTTTTGTGTATTTTCAGGTTTGGTATAATATATTTTAAACATTACATAATGCCCTACTGAACCTAAATTACTTGGAAAAAACATGTCAGAATCAGCAGGTGATTTATTGATTAATTTTTGTAGAGGGGCAGGCATGAAATAAATATCCTAAAATACATTTTGAATATTTATATGACATACAAAGGAAAATACAGACCCAAGAATTTAAAAAAATATCTTGGCAAAATAGATACCATTGTTTATAGATCATCATGGGAAAAGAAATTTATGATTTATTGTGACAATAATCCTTCGATTATACAATGGGCATCTGAAGAAATTTCTATCCCATATGTATCACCATTAGATAATAAAATACATCGTTACTATCCTGATTTCTTTTTAAAGGTAAAACAAAAAAATAATGCCGTTAAAAACATGATCATTGAAATTAAACCATTAAAACAATGTTCACCACCCAAAATTCCCAAAAGAAAAACTATTCATTATTTAAACGAAATTAAAACATGGGCTATAAATGAAGCAAAATGGAAAGCTGCGCAAGAATGGTGTGCAGACAGAAAATACGATTTTAAGATCATAACAGAAAAAGAATTAAAAGTATAAAGATAAATATATACATGGCAGATAATTATTTTGAACAGATAGTATCACAAACAGGCGGACAAGACCGTTCCATTAGGTGGTATCAAAGAAAAATAAAAGAAATTGGTGTACCCACACAAAGATATCTTGTCAATGAAAATAGAGCAAGAAGAGATTTGCGAGAAGGCAAATTTCACTTTTTTATGTATGATCCAAAGCATAAAAAAACTTTGCCCTATTATGACAAATTTCCATTAGTGTTATCCTTTGAAGAATATTCATGGGGATTCATTGGATTAAACATGCATTATTTATCTATACCTTATAGAATAGCATTAATAGAAAAATTGACAAATAGATTTACTAGAAGAGAAGATGATAAAAGAGGGGTATTCTTCAAATGGAACGATATAAACAAAATTAAAGAAGTTAGACCTGCAGTTAAAAAGTATTTAAGAAAACATGTGAGATCACCATTTGTCGAAATAATGCATGAAGAAATAAAATTAGCAATACTTTTGCCAGTTCAACGATTTGAGAAGGCAACAATAAATAAAGTATATTATGATTCAAGGAAAATGATAAACAAATGAGCTATTATTCAAGCAGTCCAGATAAAGATAGTTTTTTGGCATCAATATCTAAATATGGTATTTCAAGACCCAATAGATTTGATATTTTAATAACAAATCCATCAGGTTTGGTTTCTGGTATGGCAGAATCATTATCCAGAAGTAGACATGGTTCTAGAAAAATGGAAGACAATACTTTAGCAGCAATAAGGTGTGAATCGTTTGAACTTCCAGGAAAAACATTAAGATCTGTTGCTGAAGAAAATGTATACGGACCAACATATGAAATACCACAAGGTATAACATTCTCAAACAGTATTTCTGCTACATTTCTTTTAGATAGAAATTTACATATTAAAAGATATTTTGATGCATGGCAAGATAGTATTCATGACACAAAAACTTTTAATATGAATTATTATGATGATTATGTTCGAGATATGTTTGTTAGACAATTGGATGAACAGGATGTTCCAGTTTATTCATGTAGAATTTATGAGGTATACCCTAAATCCGTAGAACTTATTTCTTTAAACAATACATCAAGAGATCAAGCATCTAAATTATCTGTTTCATTTGCTTTCAGATATTGGGAAGAAGATGATACTGAATCAAAATATAATCCAGAACCTACACAAAACAGTTTGACTGACGCTGTAGTTTAAAATTGAATCACATTATTAGGAGAAAAAATAATGACTTTACCTATTCTTAATACTGCAAAGTATGAATTGACTTTACCTTCAACTGGTGAAACAATAGAATATAGACCATTTCTTGTAAAAGAAGAAAAACTGTTACTTCTTGCTCAAGAATCAAATGATGAAAAAGAAATTTTGAAAGCAGTTGAAAACATTATTGATGAATGTTGTTTCAAAAAATTAAATCCAAAAAAATTACCAATTTTTGATTTGGAATATGTTTTTATTCAATTACGTTCAAAGTCTATTGGTGAGGTTTCCGAAATATCAATCAAATGTCCTGATGATAATGAAACAGAAGTAAAAGTTGAAATTGATTTAAATGATGTAAAATGTATCAAATCTGAAAATCATTCAAATAAAATTCAGTTGACAGATGATATTGGAGTCATTATGTCATACCCAAGACTCGGAACCGTTTCTGATTTTAAAGATGAAGGCTCTAAAAGTGTATTTGAAATTATTAAGAATTGTGTTGCGCAGATATACGATGAAGAAAATGTATATGATAGAAATGATATATCAGATAAAGAATTAGATCAATTTATTAATTCTATGTCGCATCAACAATTCATGAAAGTGCAAGATTTTTTTGATACTGCACCAAAAGTTAAATATGTGACAAAAGTGAAAAATCCAAAAACTAAAGTTGTGAGTGACTTGGAAATTGAGGGTCTTCAAAATTTTTTTTAGTATGTCTTTCTCATAACAATCTTGAAAATTATTTCAGATTGATTTTTTCTTTAATGCAACATCACAAATATTCATTAAGTGATATTGAAGGAATGATGCCTTGGGAAAGAGAAATTTATGTTGGTTTGTTACTAGAGTGGTTGGAGAAAGAAGAACTACAACGAAAACAAGATGAAGCAAACAGAAAACATTAATAAAAGGACCGAAAAAATTGCCCAGCAAAAACATTCAAGAATTATTAAAGAAATATGATATAAATGGAAGTGGAGATGTTACAGAAGAAGAAATGAAAAGAGCAACTGAAATACTTGAACTTGAATTGAGAGAAGAAAAGGCAGAAGCCCAGAAACGTATGTCATGGGTTTCTATTCTTAGCATGGTTGTATTTACTGCAGTATTATTTACACCTGTTGTATCTGAATCCAGAGTAAATGCATTAGGTGATTTGTTAGGATTATTTTATTTAGGACAGGCATCTATTGTTGGATTTTATTTTGGCGCACAAGCATATATGTCAAGGAAATAATTTAAATGGCAGTATTTTCAAACACTGTTGATAAACTAAAAGATCAAAATCAAGTAGTCATCAAAGATCAGGATAAACCTATTGAAGTGGTGATGGTTGATAGGAAACAAACATCAGCAGACAAAGAAGAACAAAATGAAGCAGCAAGAGCAGAAAAAAAACAAACTGCTCTTTTTGAAGATATTGCTGCTGGCATTCAAAATTTAACAAGATCATTGATTGATGGTTTGAAAAAACTTGCTGAGCCAGGATTGTGGGGACTTGGTATTCTAGCTGGATTACTTTTAGCACCTGTTATTGCATTAGCAGCTTTCTTTAAACAGCTTGCTGTTGAAGTTAAATATTTTAAAGATTTGACAGCAAAACTAGGTAAAGTATTTAAACCTCTTAGAACACTATTCAATTATCTCAAAAATCTTACTCTTGATTGGGTTGATGATTTAAAAAAGATTAACTTTAATAAAATTAAACAAATTGTAAATTTTTTTAAGAGATTTAAATTTCTTGATTGGATTGACGATTTTAAAACAATTAGTTTTGATAGAATTAAAAAAGTAACAAATTTTTTTAAAAGAATAGCAAAAGCTCTTGGATTTATTGATGATGTAGATACAAAAGGCATCTCCAGAACTGGAAGAATTTTAAGAAGAGTTGTAAAAAGTGTTCTTAGTAGTATTAGATTTGGAATGAGTTTAATAACTTTAAATTTTAGAATTCTTCGTGGAATTTTCAGTGCAGGAATAAAAACAATCGTTAAAACAGTTCAAGTTGTAATAAAAAGTCTTGAAATTACTTTTGGCATTATAAAATTTGGATTAAGAACCATTTCAGGAGCTGCTAGAACTGTTGGAAAAACTGTAGGTATTATTTTTAGAGCAATAAGAGGTGTGACGAGAGCAATTTTTTCAATTGCCAGACCTATTATGAGTTTAGTAAGAAGCATCATGAGTGTGGCAAAAGCATCAGGTTCATTCATGAAAATGTTTGGTCCAATATTCAAGTTTGCTTCTGGATTTGGAAGAATACTTGGCAAGATATTTTTACCCATAACTATTTTGATGAGTATTTTTGATTTTGTTTCTGGATTCATGGATGGTTATGAAGAGGGTGGAATTGTTGGTGGTATCAAAGGTGGATTAATTGCACTATTTGATGGTTTGATTGGAAGTCTTGTTGGTATGCTTGGTGATGGACTGAATTTCATTCTTACATTCTTGGGATTTGATAAACTAGGTAATGCAATCGAAAAAGCATTAGATGATATTGTTCTAGGATTCAAAAAATTTATTGTTGGTGGTGTAGATGCCATTGTTGGTCTATTCACAGGTGATACTGAACAAATGTTCAAAGGGTTGAATGCTATGTGGAGCGGTATTGAAACTGCTCTTCTTGCACCAATCAATATACTTGAAGGTCTTATTAATGACATATTTGAATGGGTTGGCATTCCTATTGACTGGAATCCAATTACAATCATCAAAGATTTTTTAAGTCCTGTTTATAACTGGATTAAAGATTTCTTTGGATTTGGTAGTGGTGAAGAAACTGACGTAGAAGGAACTGGAGAATCTCCTACAACGAGTGTATTAGAATTCTTTTCAAATGCATTTGGATTTGTAAAAGATAAATTCAATGCACTGAAAGATTTAATATTCAATGGAATACCTTCACTCCCATCTGTTGATGATCTTTTAAACTTTTTGCCATCATTTGATGAAATTACAAAAGGTGCATCTGATCTCGCAAATTTAGTTGTTACAAAAATAAATTCATTTTTGAATGTATTTCCTTCATTAGATGATATAACAGGATTTTTACCATCCTTTGACACCATTAAAAATAAAGTCATTGAAGTTAAAGATTTTGTTCTTGCAAAGATAAGCAGTTTTCTGTCAATGCTCCCTTCAATGGACGACATACTAGGATTCTTGCCTTCTTTCGACTCCATCAAAAATAAAGTTGTAGAAATTAAAAACTTAATAGTAAATGGTATTACAAACTTTATTTCATTCTTTCCTTCCGTAAATGATATTTTAAATTTCTTACCATCATTTGATACTATCAAAAACAAAGTAACTGAAATTTCTAATTTGATAGTTACCAAAATCAATAATTTTATTTCAATATTTCCTTCAATAGATGACATTCTTGGATTCCTACCATCATGGGATACAATTACTGCAAAAGTAACTGAAATTAAAAATTTGATTCTCGGTAAAATTCAAAATATCATTTCTTCATTGCCATCTATTGATGACATACTAGGATTTTTGCCATCATGGGACACTATTAAAAACAAAGTTATAGAAATAAAGAATCTTATTGTTGCAAAAATTGCAAACTTTATAGCATTCTTTCCATCTTTGGAAGATATAACACAATTCTTGCCTTCATTTGAAGGAATTAAAAATAAAGTTACAGAAATAAAAGATTTAGTATTGACAAAGATTGCAAACTTTATAGCATTCTTCCCATCTTTAGAAGATATCACACAATTCCTACCTTCATTTG
>Ga0209630_10003005_pt1 | contig 15652 bp, 14 predicted proteins | sample COG_01_FD_184745 | JGI IMG/M metagenome (GOLD analysis project Ga0209630, IMG submission 184745) | Pelagic Microbial community sample from North Sea - COGITO 998_met_01 (SPAdes) (version 2) | ecosystem: Environmental > Aquatic > Marine > Neritic zone/Coastal water | place: Helgoland, sampling... | reverse complement strand
TTAATTTTGCTCAATTTATCCATGTCTATCTTTGCTCGTGAGTATCCAGAAATAGGTGTCTTTCCAGTGGTCGTGAATACCAAGTCACTACCTTCAATGCGATAGTTATCATTGATATTTTGAAGTAGTTCGATTGCCAGATCGGACAGTGGCACGACAGAAGGGCTGCCCGTCTTGTCTATCTCAGACCTTACATGCCATTCCTTGGTTTTGAAGTTGATGTCTAGCCATTCGATCTTGGAAACCGACCCTTCTCGTCTGCCAGTGAGTAGCATTAACTGGAAACAGAGCCCAAAGGGGTAGCCCTTGGATTCACACGCTTTCCAGAACTTAGGGATTTCACCATCAGTCAGCGTCCTGTCTCTGGAGTTCTCCTTCTCCTTTGGAATATCAGTAGCAGGGTTATGAGATATTAGTCGCTTTTGTATGGCCCATTTAAACAACTTTTTAATCAAGGCTGCGTGCCTATTAGCCGTGATGTGGCCATGATTCTGTTTTATATACTCAATACGATCTAGTACGTCATCCCGTGTAATGTTTTTAGCACCCTTATCATTCCAAACAGAGAATTTAGCATCTAATTTCTGCTTATCTTCATTCCATGTACGCTTGTTAGGCTTGGCATAATCATCAATATAAAAATCAGCCAGTTCCTTGAATGTAATACCCTTGATACGATTACGCTTCTTTTCAAGCGAAGGATCTCCGCCTTTAGATGCTTGTTTAAGATAATCACCACCTTCCTCTCTAGCTTCCTTGAGGCTCTTCTCGGTTGGGTATGTGCCTATTTTGATACGTCCTTGTTTTCTCCCTACTCGGTATCGTTGGTAAAACACCTTTTTACCACTTGTACCGACTCTCACTGAAAGACCAATTTGATTTGTGTCGTAGTATTCGTCTTGCTGACCTTTCTTTGTGGGAGGCTTTATCGCCTCAATGGTCTTAATGGTGAGTGCCTTATGATGAGTTGTCATGCTCACTGCTCCTTTAGGTAACGTATAGGTAACAAAAAGGTGTGATAGCGCCTGTTACCTAATGTTATATATTATAGCAGAAGAATAGCGAATTATTAGTAATAATAATGCTTTTAGGGGTATATAGCAGATGATTATGTGATGTTCTGATAGGGGCATTTATACTGTAGCAGAGGCTTTTTAATCCATTGGTCGGGCGTTCGAATCGCCCACGGCCCACCATTTCATTGTCTCTTAAGCATTTGGTATCGACAATAGCTTGTGCGCATGAATAACTTTGCCTGTTAGTTTTGTACTATAGCCGGGTAATTTATTGATTTTGCCTTTAAGTTTTTTGTCTTTCATTATTGAGCGAATTTCACTTAATATTTCTTTTCCTAAAGACCTTTGCATGGCCAGGACATAACTTTCAGTAATCATTGGCAGAAATGATAGCTCGAATTGAGTTGCTGCGGCTTTTAAACCAAAGCCAACATCAGCATGACCGCTGGATATTAAGGCGGCTACAGCAGAATGCGTAAACTCTTCGTTTTGATAACCATTAATATCTTTTTTATTTATTCCATTTTGTTTGATTAATTCATCAAAGATTGCCCGAGTACCCGATCCTGGTTGTCGATTAACAAACCTCAAGGAACGACGGGTGAGATCGTTAATTGACGTAACATGCTCTGCTATTGAGGGCTTAACAATCAAGCCTTGTTCACGTGATGCCAGTTGTAGCAATACATGTTTCTCGTCATCTAACCACTGTGAATACGTAGGGGCGAGATTTTCTATTAACGCACCTTCTGGAAAATGAAACCCGGCAATGTCTATTTGGTGTTTATTTAATAGCTTCAGGTTATCAAGACTACCCCGCGATTGAAATTCTATAGGGTATTGTCCCGTCCTTTTACAAATGGACTGTAGATGGTTAATGGCCAAATCATGGCTACAAGATGCTATGCACTTTTTAGCGCTAACATTTTGACCAATTAATGCTTTGATTTCATTATTTAGCTTGTCTGCGATGGGTAGCAGTGTCTTTGAGTAGTCAGCATCTATGTTTCGTTTTGTTTCTATAAGCTTTTGTCCGAGTGGACTGAGCTTTGAACCGCGTCCGCGTTCCTTAATACACAATGGCGTATGAAAGGCCTCATCCCAGTAGCGTATAAGCTCCCAGGCAGTACGATATGAAACTTTGATTTCCTTTGCAGCTGCCTGCAGTGACCCGCATTGATGTATTTCTTCAAGCAACGGTAGCAAGCGTTGGTTCAGTTCCTGATTGGCACCGGTAGTTTGCCACTGGACATTAAATTCAATTCGCATAAGCCAGCCTGTTTTATATGTAATAATAAGCATATTTGTACAATACAAATATGATGCTATAAAGCCGATTAAATATAACTATAAAATAAATAAATACAAATATATGTAAATATTTGCATATATTCCTTTCGAGGCATTATGAAAAATCATAAATTAATCTTGTATGTCCTGTCGTATCTTTTTTATTGTTCATCTGTGTTTGCGGTCAGTGGTGACAAGCCATGGCGTTTGAATAGCGCGTTAAACTTGCCGGAAGTTTTTTCAATTTCAGGACACCATCGAACACGGTTTGAAAATGTTGATGAACAGTATCGAGGCAATCAAAATGGTGGCGATCAGGCGCTGGTATTTCGAACAGTTGTTTTGGCTAAACTTGATTTTAAGCATATTAAGTTTGCCGCTGAAATGCTGGATTCGCGAGTTGAATTAGCGGACTCGGGCACGCCTTTATCTGGTAGCGTTGTTAATCCATTAGAGCTCTTGCAGGCCTATGTCGAAGTGCCGTTGGATAATGTGTTAGGGCAAGGAAGCAAAAGTATGGCCCGCGGCGGCCGAATCACTATGGACATGGGCAGCCGTCGTTTAGTGGCAAGGAATCGTTTCCGAAATACGATAAATGGGTTTACTGGTATTGATTGGCATTGGCAAGGCGCTGACAAACAGAAGTTTCGATTTTTTTATACTCTACCCGTACAGCGTTTGTTCAGTGGTAGCGCCTTGGACAATGAAGCGAGATTTGACAAGGAACATGAAGAGGTTCGTTTTTGGGGTATCTATTATGCTCCAGATAAATTGCCATGGGGCGACCAGCTTGAATTTTATTTCCTGGGTTTGAATGAAGAAGATGTGGCGGGAGTGTTAAACACACGTGATCGAGACTTGTACACATCAGGTTTACGGCTCTATAGAAAACCGAAAAAGAGTCAGTTTGATTATCAAGTTGAATCGATCTTTCAATTTGGCGAATCTCGTTCATCAACGACTTCACCAACCGAGCTGGATCACTTCGCCTACTTTCATCATGCTGAAATTGGATATAGTTTTGATGCAAGGTGGTCGCCGAGATTAATCCTTCAATATGATTATGCTAGCGGAGATGATGATCCAAATGATGGTGACAATAACCGTTTTGATACTCTTTATGGAGCGCGACGTTTTGATTTTGGCCCAACCGGTATTTATGGTCCCTTTGCTAGAGCTAACCTGAGCACACCGGGCGTACGCTTAAAATTAAAACCCGCCTCTAACGTTACTAGTTTTCTTGCACTACGTGGTTATTGGCTAGCCTCTGATAACGATGCGTGGACAACGGCGCGAATTTCCAATGCTACAGGTCAATCAGACAACTATATCGGGACGCAGATTGAGACGCGAGTGCGTTGGGAAGTGTTGCCGAAAAATATTCGGATAGAAGCCGGCGCAGCACATTTATTTGCCGGTGATGTAATGGATGGTGCGGGTAAGAGTGATGCAACTTATTTATATTCACAGGCTGTTTTTTGGTTTTAAATTAATTAACAAAGGTTATAAAAATGAACATGAAAACAATATTTCAATTATTACTCACGTGTCTGATTTTATTATCCGGGGCTGTCTCTGCAGAAGAAGTAAGGCTTAAGATGGCAACAACAACTAGCACTGACAACTCAGGCTTGTTGGCTGTATTAAACCCGCCCTTTGAAAATAAATATAATGTGAAGCTAGATGTTATTTCGGTAGGTACAGGGAAGGCTATTCGTTTAGGTAAAAATGGTGATGTTGATCTGATTTTTGTGCATGCGCCAGGAGCAGAAAAGGAATTTGTTGCCGAGGGATCGGGAATTGAACGAGAACCAGTTATGCATAATGATTTTGTCCTCGTCGGCCCGGATACTGATCCGGCCGGTCTTAAAAATGCAAATAATATTGTCGATGCAATGTCAAAACTGATTGAAGCAAAACATGTTTTTGTTTCACGTGGTGATGATTCTGGTACACATAAAAAAGAGAAGCGTCTTTGGAAAATGACAGGAAAAGAAGTCTCTGGTGATTGGTATCTTGCAGTTGGCCAAGGAATGGGCGTCGTGTTAAGAATAGCTGATGATAAAGAAGCGTATACGTTGACCGATAGGGGCACCTATCTGGCTTATAAAGATAAGTTGAAATTAAGAGTAGTATTTGAAAACGATCCAGGACTCTTTAATCCTTATCATGTGATTATGGTAAACCCTGAAAAACATCCTCATACAAAAATTGAAATGGCGAGAAAATATTCTGCCTTTATTCGTAGTAATGAAGGCCAGGACTTAATTAGAAATTTTAAGGTGAATGGTGAAATATTATTTCACCCAGATGTCATAAAGTAAGAAATTATTAGTTACCGCAATCATCAGAGCAGTGAAAACTATAATAGTTTATGTTTATAATATATCTTCAATAACACATACAGTTTGTTGTTAGTCATTCAATAAAAGAGGAAGCTGCTGATGAACGAAGATCATATCATTGCTGCAATTCTTGCGGCCGGGTTAATTTCGCAAAATAAAGATGATGCTATCGAACCTAAAGATGCTGTCGGTTTGTATGGACTATGCCTGTCAGAGCTGATTGCATCTAATCGTGCCCCCAAGTAGCAAGCATGGGTTTTGCGCTGCTTTATCTGTGAGCAGAGTATAAATTAAATGCTGGTTTTATTTGGTGCACCAGAATTAAGCTTCACGAAATAGAAAATCGTACACAGTAAGATAACGACAAAGCTTATCCAGCCAAAAGTTGAATTGTATTGGCTTACGAGATAATCAAAACTGCTGTTATGAGTACGGTTTGTAAAGTAATCCGAGAGCTTGATTAACATCACTATGCCCGCATGAACGCCTATACAGGCAGCAATGCTACGATGTTTTAATCGCAACAAGCCGAGCAACACACCAAAAATAAATAACGTTAAAAAGTAATCTACAATAGACCACTCATGAAAGCGTCGGAATGCTTCAGGCATCATACTGATTCCGGTTAACCAGCTGATATCAGTATCTGTGGGCAGATCACGATATCTAATAAAGTGTACTGTTGAATAAACCAGGCTCGAAAAGAACACTGTAATTACCGCACCTGTCTGTTTGTATAAGCCAGTAAATAATGCGCCTCTGAAAATTGACTCTTCAACAAGGCCAATTAATAAGCCAGCAAGCAAAGCCTTTGTAAGACGCTCCATCACCAGAGCCATTGAAACACTGCGGCTCGTATCAATCTCATGAATACCAAGAACTAATAATAAAACCTCAATTATTAACATAATAATCATGCCGTAGACAAAACCATTAAGCATACCATTCAAAAACTTGAAAAGTTTTCCGCTATAGCCAAACGCCTTGAGTGAGAGTGAGTTGTATAGTTGTAAATAAACACCGCTTATAATCAAACCGCTGATCAGTGTGGCGTATGTCAAATACTTACGAAAGGCCAGACCCAGCACAGGATCTAGCAAAAGTTTTAATGGATAAGCGATTACTGCGCCGACAAAAAACGTAAGCACAACAAATAAACAGAATATTATTATCGCACGCATGGATTTAGAGCAATGTTATTTTGGAAGTGAACTATTCAATTCGTGTTTCAATCGAATCGGAATTGTTTTCATTATCACGCCAGGTTAGCTCAAGCTTGTCACCAGCATCAGCGCCTTTGAACATAAAAGATAAATAGGGGTTTTTTGAAACAGCCCGACTCCAGTCACATGACATAACTACGTTGCCATTATGTTTAACTATAACTTCATTAATGTAATGTACCGGCACCAGCTCGCTGGTTTCGCTATCAATTCGAAAGCCAGTTTCCATAGGGTGTCTAATGATGGCGCGTACTGTTGTGACACCATCGTTGGTTTTTGTTTTTAGACGTATGGTTGATGCCATTTAGCCACAGCCTCCTTCATGTACTTCTATGAATGTACGCGCACTGAATATCATGCCATCACTTTTTACCATCACGATGATATTCGATGCTTGCTGTATTTTTATTCGCGTTGATATAAAACCCACGCAACTAGGGGAAAGATCAAAGTTTGCAATTAATGGGTTAGGGTTTTTATCAACAAAAATGGCAATAGATTCTATATTTGGTAAATCCGTTTTAACCTTGATCGGAACTACGGCGCCATTTTCTACAACAGCGTGTACCCCGATGCTGATCTGTTCAGATTCTTTTATTTTTTGATTTGGATAATAAGTGGCAATGGCTTCGTCATAATCGACCGCAGAAAAGGCAGCCTCATTCCATTTAGCAAGGGCAGCTATGGGTTTCAATAAACCTGAAACTAGAACCATTGCTCCTGATGCTAAATATTTAAATGTGTCTCTGCGTAACATAAGCTTTTTAAAATTTAGTGATTACCTGAGGCCTTCTTCAAGCTCAAGCTCATATTTAAATTCTTCCATACGTGCGTTAATGCGTTGCTCTTGATAATAATCAATTTTATATTGTTGCTTTATGAATGTGAGTTTATCCAAAGCGAGTCGTGTTTGCGCTGCAAGATAATAATATTCTGATTGGATAATTGCAGTTTCGATTTCATTGCCTAGCATAGCCTCTGCTTGTCCGAGCAGGCTGTAACTTTCCAGATCATGTTGATGATGGCGTTCATAGTTTTTTAAAACATCTCTGGCTGCTTTTCCATTATTTACATCAAGCAATGCTTTGCTATAAGCCATCACGACCGGTCTATAATCGGGATAAAGGCCATAGGCTTTATTGAATACAGCAAATGCGCCATTGTAGTTTGATTGAGCCGTCTCAAGCTTTGCCGCTAACAATAAATAGGCAACATCATCAGGATCATCTTTTAAAAGATAATCGACTTGTTGTTTTGCACGAGCAAACTCCAAATTACCTATATAGGCATAAGCTAGCCCATATCTAATTGGTAAACTTTCCTTTGCTGAGCCTTTATTTTCGTTAAGCGCTTGTAGTAAAACTTTGGCTGATTCCTTTGGTGTTTTTGATGTTTGTACGAAAAGCTTATATCGAATCAGATCGTAGGAATGTGTATTCGTGAACTCATCCTTTGGAAATTCTTCTGCGCGTGCACGTGAATCAGAAATTCGAGATGTTGTTAAAGGATGTGTGCGCACGAATTCTGGCGCCGCACTTTGAGAGTATCTTGAAAGTTGTTGTAATTTTTCAAAGAAGGAAGGCATGCCCCTTGGGTCATAACCAGCTCTTGCTAATAGTTGCATCCCTATGCGATCAGCTTCTTGCTCATTGGCACGGGTAAAGTTGGCTTGGCTTTGTGCCGCCAAGCCGCCTACGCCAGCAATAGCTGCGGCACCGGCCTCTGAGTTTTGCATACCAATAAGGATCGCTCCAATTAACGCTGCAGTTTGAATCAAACTGTACTTGCTTGCTTCTTCGAATTGACGCGCAAGATGTCGTTGGGTGACATGTGATATTTCATGCGCCATTACGGCAGCTAACTCACTTTCGTTACTGGAATTTAAAATTACACCACTATTCATACCGATTATGCCACCAGGTCCTGCAAAGGCGTTGATGCCCGTGTCATTAACCACAAAAAAAGTAAACGGCTGCTCATTATTATCACTATGAGAAGCCAATTTATATCCGAGCGATTGGATATAAGACTCAACCTCAGGATCTTTGCTCACACTGGCGAAATGACGCACCTGATTTAAAAATATTTTGCCGAGCCGACGTTCATATTCTGGTGAGACTACGCTGCCAGCAGAATCACCAAAATCAGGTAGACCTTCGGCGATTGCAAGAAAAGGCAATAACACAAGAAAGAAAATAAATATCTTGTTAATTATTTGTCGGCAGGGCTTTAAAAAAGTCATTTAAAATTTATTTTGATGATATCAAATACAACACATTATCTTTTGTTTGCTTTATTATTAGCAGTTTAGCATAACTAATATAGACCCGGGCTCATGCAGTTCGGTTTCATATTTAATTCATAATTAGGGAGAAATACTTTATGGCAGCGGCCAAAAATGCTTTTTATGCGCAGTCTGGGGGTGTTACAGCGGTAATCAATGCCAGTGCATGTGGCGTTATAGAAACCGCAAGGCAACATCCAGCAAAGATCGCTAATGTCTATGCTGGGCGTAACGGTATTATTGGTGCATTAACCGAAGACTTAATTGACACCAGTCTGGAGTCTGATGCTGATATAGCAGGATTACGCTATACGCCTTCAGGAGCATTTGGTTCTTGTCGTTTTAAATTGAAAGGACTGGAAGAGAGCAAAGCTGAGTATGAACGCCTAATCGAGGTGTTCAAGGCACATAATATTGCCTACTTCTTCTACAATGGCGGTGGTGACTCAGCAGATACTTGTCATAAAGTCTCGCAGATATCTGAAAAGATGGGGTTTCCTATTCAGGCCATACATGTGCCAAAAACCGTCGATAATGATTTGCCTATTACAGATGTATGCCCAGGTTTTGGCTCCGTTGCTAAATATATTGCGATCTCTACCCGTGAGGCCTCCTATGATGTTTGTTCAATGGCCAAGACTTCAACCAAGGTGTTTGTCCTCGAAGTAATGGGACGTCATGCTGGCTGGATTGCAGCCGCTGGCGGTTTGGCGGCTGATGAAAATAACGATATTCCAATCTTGATTTTATTCCCTGAAGTCGAATTTAATCAGGACGCATTCATTAGTAAAGTTAAAGAAAAGGTTGAAACCCAAGGGTATTGCTCAATCGTAGTTTCCGAGGGTGCACATTGGCCAGATGGTAAGTTTCTGGCTGAACAAGGAACCCAGGATGCCTTTGGTCATGCCCAGTTAGGTGGTGCTGCTCCAGTTGTCGCTAATATGATTAAAGATGCATTAGGTTATAAATATCATTGGGCAGTTGCAGATTATCTTCAGCGCGCCGCACGACATATCGCTTCAAAGACGGACGTCGAACAAGCCTATGCATTAGGTAAGGCGGCAGTTGAAATGGCTATTGCCGGAGAGAATGCAGTCATGCCAACAGTGCATCGCATATCGGATGAGCCTTATGTTTGGGAAATAGGCAAGGCAAAGCTGGAAGATGTTGCGAATGTTGAAAAGATGATGCCAAAAGATTTTATTACCGAGGATGGTTTTGGTATCACCGAGGCTTGTCGCCAATATCTAAGTCCTTTAATTGAGGGAGAAGATTATCCGCCGTATGAAAAGGGTTTGCCAAAATATGTGACGCTTAAAAATAATCCTGTAGAAAAAATATTAAATACAGAATTTAAACTCTGATTTATTAAGCAAGCCAATCGTGTCGGTCAAACTTTATTATGCCCATGATCCTATGTGCAGCTGGTGCTGGGCATTCAGGCCATCATTGCTTTCTTTATCTAAAGGCCTGCCAGATGAAATAGTAGTCGTTCGTATCCTGGGTGGTTTAGCGCCCGATAGTGAAGAACCCATGCCAGATGAAACACGACAGCTTGTTCAGGACCACTGGCAAGCTATTGATAAGCAAGTCCCCGCAACACAATTTAATCATGACTTTTGGGTTGATTGTGAGCCACGGCGTAGCACTTATCCTTCCTGTCGTGCTGTGATTGCAGCACGTAATCAAGGTCAGGAGTTTGATGCTGAAATGACTTTTGCGATTCAGCAGGCATATTACTTACATGCACGAAATCCGTCTGATTACTCAACCTTAATCGAGTTGTCTGATGAACTGGGGTTAGATAAAGACAGATTTGCCCAGGATATTAAGTCATTGGAGATAAATGAAACATTACATGAAGAAATAAAACAGTCGCGACGTTTGGGTTTAAATAGTTTTCCTGGCCTACTTTTGGACAATGGAGAAAAACAGCTAAGGATCAATCCAGATTATATAAATGCAGATGCAATGCTAGAGAAAACCCACGAATTTAATGAGTAACAAAATTAATACACATGTGCACTCTGTCTGTTTATTAAATGATATTGTGTGTTCTTCGCATCAAAAATTTTCAAACCTAGACCATGATACATTTTATCCACGGCTTTTCACTCAATAACCTGCGAGGCGATATCTACGGTGGGCTTACAGCTGCGGTAGTTGCACTTCCGCTTGCACTTGCCTTCGGCGTTACGTCCGGCGTTGGTCCTTTGGCCGGAATGTACGGTGCGATCATTGTTGGTTTCTTTGCTGCAATTTTCGGTGGCACTCCAGCGCAAGTATCGGGTCCAACGGGTCCGATGACCGTTGTTATGACAGCGATTGTTATACATTTTGTACATAATCCAGCAATAGCTTTCACCATCGTCATGCTGGGCGGCGCGTTTCAAATACTCTTTAGCGTGCTTAAGTTTGGTCGTTATATCAACCTAGTACCTTATCCGGTCATCTCCGGTTTTATGAGTGGAATTGGTTGCATCATTATTATTTTGCAATTGGCACCTTTTGTTGGAGAGGTTGGTGCTGGTGGGCCATTAAAATCGATCTTGGCGCTACCAAAATTATTGAGTCAGATTCATTCGAGCGCCTTAATGCTTGGCGTCGTTGCTCTTGCGACAGTCTGTTTTATTCCCCACCGTATAAATCGTTATATACCCGGGCCATTACTCGCACTGTTATTAGGCACGGTGCTTAGCTACTTTTTTCTGAGAGATGTAAGCATCATTGGTGAGATACCTAGTGGCCTTCCCAGTATTCAACTTCCGGTTTTTTCTATTGAAGAATTTGCGGTGATTGTAAAGTATTCATTGGTACTTGCCTTTCTCGGTTCCATTGATTCTTTATTAACATCATTGATAGCGGATAGCATTACGCGCACACACCATAAGTCTGATCGTGAATTATTCGGTCAAGGTATAGGCAATATTGTCAGCGGCTTGTTTGGTGGTTTGCCGGGTGCAGGCGCAACTATGCGCACTGTCGTTAATGTCCGGGCGGGCGGGCGAACTCCAATTTCAGGTGCATTGCATGCCCTTGTTTTATTATTAATGGTCTTGGGCCTAGGCGCACTTGCAGAACATATACCGCATGCCGTGCTTGCAGGGATATTGATTAAAGTGGGGTTCGATATCGTTGACTGGAAATACTTAAGTCGGATTCGGAGTGCGCCTCGTTCCGGCATGTTGATAATGCTGACCACTTTTCTATTAACTGTATTGGTCGACCTCATTACTGCCGTTGCCGTTGGAACAGTTATGGCTAGCCTACTCTTTGTTAAGCGTATGTCTGATTCGCAAGCTGGGAGTATGAAAATTGTTGGAAACCCCGACGACTGGAATGAATTGACAGAAATAGAAGCTGAAATCCTTGAGAGAGCAGACGGACACATTGTCCTGTTTCATATTGAAGGGCCAATGAGCTTTGGCTCCGCCAAGGGCATCGTTCAGAGACTAAACGCTGACCGCGAGCAAGATGTGTTGATAATCGATTTTTCAGATGTGCCGTTTATTGATAGCACCGCGTCGATGGCAATAGAAGAAGTTATACTCAAAGCACAAAGCGACAATGATTATGTTGTTCTATGTGGCATGTGCCCATCGGTAGAGAACGTATTACGTCAAATTGGTGTAACCAAACTATTGCCCGACAATCAAATAACGCAAACTCGATTACAGGCATTGAAAATATCAGAGCTGATGTTGGATAAATAGGCGAAATTATTTAAACCCGATTGTCCAATACGAAATGCACCAATAATTTATATTTCGCTAGCTAAGCAGTATAATTGCAACCCTAAATCCCTTCGTTTATTAGGATCAATATAGTCAGAAATGAAGACATAACCCCCTGAATTTTAATCTAATCAAAGAGTTTGTAGCTTGTGTGAAGCTATTAATCTGGTAAATATAATATACTCAAGAGGCCTCTCTTAAATTAACAATTGCTAACTAGTTCCAAAAAGAGTAGAGACTTTTAGGAAACTTTCTTTATAATGCCTATAAATGAACCATGTAGTTAAACCATCGTCTTATGTACGTTAGAAGTTTTCCTGCCAAGTTAAACTCAAAACCACACGAATTAATAATTTAAAAGTATGAAGATTGTAAAAGGAGAATTAAGCCTCGGGCGATTTCTAGTGCCTTACCGCATATATGGTGAAGCAGAGAAGACTATCGTCTGTATTAGCGGGGCAAAACAGACGATGGCAGCATGGCGATCATTCGTCAGTCACTTTGTTTCTGATTATTCCGTTGTTGTGTTTGACTTGCCGGGCCAAGGGCGTGGAAAAGTACTCTCTGGCGCACCAGGTATAACATTTGACGAACAGATTGATGTATTACATAACGTAATCAATGAAACCAACAGAAATGGCACGGTAATTTTAGCGGCTGCTTCATGGGGAACGATCATCTCCGTTGCATTAGCCGCACGTTATCCCGAATTAGTAGATAAAATGATCTTGGGCAGTTTTGGTGCAAAACCTAATAAGGCAGTGATCGAAGTAATCAAAGAAGGAAAAGAGCTGTTCGATACTAACAATAGCGATGATATAGCACCTTTGATGATAGAAAAATTTGGTCAGCACATCCCTGATACCCATAAAAAGCAGATTATCGAGCAGTTTCGTGGCATGAGTCGTGAACAATTCCTTAGCTTCTATGACCATTGTGAATTTGTTGAACAGGCATCAGATATCGAAGATTTTATCGATCTAGGAAATATCACTGCGTCTACTCTTATATTGAGTGGCGAGTTTGATGCGATTTTAGATCCGGGCGATATAGAAAAAGCCTCTTCCCGAATTCCTGATTGTGAATTCAAGATGATCCCTGGCGCTGGGCATTTCCTGCACTGGGAACAAGCAGACATTCTTCATACCTATAGTGAGTTCCTCGCCAGATAATAATTTGGTGGGCTCTGACCTTCCTGAGTCTAAACTTGATTTGAAGCCGATTGATAAGGTTTCTAATATTGAGTCCACAGAATTCTCAAAATCCTATTTCAAGCCGCTCCGGCCGTTGGTGATTCAGGACATGGCAAAAGCCTGGCCTGCATTAGATAAATGGAGCCCTGAATTCTTCAAAAAACAGCACGGCGATAAACAAGTTAAAGTCTATGACTCAAGTTTCGTCTCTGCCGGTAAGAATTACATGTCAAAGTCAAAGAGCATCTCCTTTAGGGACTATATCGATGCGGTTGTAACTAAAGAACAAGACCTGCGAATGTTTCTCTATAATATCAAATCTGAGATCCCGGAATTAGTCGACGACATCACCTTTCCCTCAATATTAAAGGGCATATCACGAAATTTTGTTTTTATGTTTTTTGGTTGTAAGGGTTCAGTAACCCAGATGCACTTTGATATCGACATGTCACATGTGCTTCACACAGCCCTCTACGGAAAAAAAACGGTTTATCTGTTCCCTTATGAGCAAGGAAAGAATCTACATGGCTATCCATTTACTTGTAGAAGCTATGTTGATGTTGAGAAACCAGATTTCAAGCAGTTTCCTGGCTTAAAGAATGTGGAAGGCTATAAGGTGGTGCTTGAAAGAGGAGAAACATTGTATATCCCTAGCGGTTATTGGCACCATTTTGTCTACGATGAACCTAGTTATGCGATTTCATTACGCTGTACCAGTCAAACCTGGACGGGTAAATTACATGGCGCTTTTAATCTGCTGATTATGTCTCCGATTGATAGATTAATGAATAAAATATCGCCACAGGGTTGGTTTAATTGGAAACAACAACAAGCTCTTAAAACACATTAGTTCACGATTAGATTATTTATCCACGTTTAGTCTTTTGAGTTTTGTCGGCCACTCTATTTCTATAAAAAACGTTTTATTACTTCCCATTGCAATAATTTTTGTTCGAATGTAAGTGCTGCATGCGCAGGGCTGGTGGATGGTAGTCTGAAAAAGGATAGGTTTTGCTGTGCTTGATCCAGAGTCTTTAAACTATTCTTCTTAAAGAGTTGCTCGGCTTTTGCGCCATTAAAGAAAACAGCATTAACGTGCTTATGCTTTGAGAAGAATTCTTTAAAATCATTCGTCTCTATGGTGGATTGATCAATATCAGAATCAAGACTACCTTCGCGATAACAACTTTTTAAGACATCCCATAACGCAATATTATTTTTTAATAATAGCGTTTTGCGTTCGTCATAAGTCAGCTCATTACCTGCTTTAAGTAACTTGAGCATAATGGGCCAAAAACTATTACGTGGGTGCGCATAGTATTGGTTTTCCACAAGCGACTTTTGTCCTGGCATGGACCCTAGTATCAGAATCTTTGTATCAGGAGCTGCAATAGGCGGAAAACCGTGATTAGTAGACATAATTCAGAAATTACTGTTTCTAATTGCAACACCTCAAGAAATTATTGCAAAAAAGGGTGTGTAAGATTTTGCACTTGCCGGATATGCAAGTACAATCTGCACCACTTTTTGGCACCGGCAAGGCAGAGGGGACATTGCCGGTGATTCTTTTGCTCTTTTGTCCTTCAAATCAATAACTTATAGAAGTTAGGGGAATTTATATGTCAGGCATAACAATATGGGTAACTACAATCCTGTCGCTGATGGGCTTGGGAATAGCCTTCTTTTACATGAAGAAGGTTGTAAGTATACCACTTGATCTTGGGCTGGATGAAGCTCAGGCAAAGAAGCTAACCTTCATCCACGGCGCTATTGCCGAAGGAGCCATGGCTTTCTTGAAGCAGGAATACAAAGTCCTGACGATATTCATGGTGGTATTTGCCGCCATTATCGCCATTCTGATCAACGATACTCATACCCCTGATATTCATGAGGGTATCTATACCGCTATCGCTTTCCTCTTTGGTGGCGCGATATCCATCGCTTCTGGCTATATCGGCATGAAGGTAGCGACTCAAGGCAACGCTCGAACTACGGTTTCTGCGAAGAAAGACATTTCCGCAGCTTACGATGTGGCCATTAACTCTGGTGCGGTAATGGGATTTGCCCTTGTAGGACTAGCGACCCTCGGACTGGTTATCATCTATGTGGTGATGAGCACCTTGCTTGCTGACCTTGGTCCTGAGAATAACCACATCCTTATGGAAGTGATTGCTGGCTTTGGACTAGGTGGTTCTACAATCGCTTTATTTGCACGAGTTGGCGGCGGTATCTTCACTAAGGCTGCAGACGTTGGTGCTGACCTGGTAGGTAAGGTTGAGCAGGGCATCCCAGAGGATGATCCCCGTAACCCTGCCGTGATCGCAGACAACGTTGGCGACAACGTGGGTGATGTTGCTGGCATGGGCGCTGACCTTTTCGGTTCTTGTGCAGAAAGCACCTGTGCTGCAATGGTTATAAGTGCGGTAGTTTTTGCCGGCAACCCAGATGCAATGCTGTTCCCAATTTTGATCAGTGCTGTAGGTATTCCAATAGCCTTGCTCACTAAACTCTTAGTTGGCGTAAAGACTGAAGACGACGTGGCGCCAGCGCTGATGAAGCTACTAATT
>Ga0209630_10003002_pt1 | contig 15668 bp, 12 predicted proteins | sample COG_01_FD_184745 | JGI IMG/M metagenome (GOLD analysis project Ga0209630, IMG submission 184745) | Pelagic Microbial community sample from North Sea - COGITO 998_met_01 (SPAdes) (version 2) | ecosystem: Environmental > Aquatic > Marine > Neritic zone/Coastal water | place: Helgoland, sampling... | reverse complement strand
GGGTTGATCCGCGGCAGCACCGCGCGCCGGATGAAGACGTGCGCCTCCGCCACCCCCAGCGCCAGCGCGGCATTGGCGTTGTCGAACGCCGACGCGCCCCCGCCGAGGATCGCGACGCGCTTGCCCGCCAGCGCGGCATAGTCGATCGGCGCGCTGGTATGCGCGTACAGATGCGGGGACAGCGCGTCGGCGACCATCGGCGGCACATGCCATGCGCCGCCGCCCTGGATGCCGGTCGCGAGCACCACCTTGCGCGCCAGCAGCGGCCGCTGGCCTTCGATATGCAATCGGTGGAGGCCATCGCCCAGTGGCTCGACCAGCGTCAGCCGCGTCTCGTTGCGCACCGGCAGCGCCAGCACCCGGCGATACCAGCGCAGATACGCCATCCAGTCGCCGCGCGCGATCTTGCCGACCGCCGCCCAGCCCGCCGCGCCATGCTGCGCCTCCCACCAGGCGCGATAGCTGAGCGCCGGGATGCCGAAATCGATCGGGTTCAGCTCCTTGGGCGTGCGCAGCGTCAGCATCCGCGCATAGGTGTCCCACGGCCCTTCATAGCCGGCCGGGTTGTCGTCGATGACGAGGATGTTGGACACGCGTTCGCGCAACAGGCCGAACGCCGCCGCCAGACCGCTCTGCCCGCCGCCGACGATCACCACGTCATGGACATGGCCTTCGGCATGCTGGCGCGGCGTCGTCCAGTCGGGGCCGCCATGGCCGATCAGCACCAGCTGCCGTGCCAGTTCCGCCTCCAGCGCGGGCAGGCCGATCGCGTCCGCCCCGCTCATCGCAGATCCTCCAGCCGAAGCCGCACGATCTCGCCGATCTGTTCGATCGCCGTCGCGATCTCGGTTTCGCGATCGTTGTCCAGCCGCGTCTGCATCGCGGCGAGAATGCCCGCCTTGTCGGTCAGGCGGACGCAGATGATGAACGGAAAGCCGAACCGCGCACCATAAGCGGCATTGAGCGCGTGGAACCGGTCGTATTCGGCCGGCGTCAGCCGGTCGAGCCCCGCCGACGCCTGCTCCCCCGCCGACGCCTCGGTCAGTGTGCGGTCGATCGCCGCCTTGCCCGCCAGTTCGGGATGCGCGCAGATCAGCGCCAGTTGCTCCTCCGGCGTCGCGGCATGAACCTGCGCCATCAGCCCGGCGTGCAGGTCGGCGAAGGGTGCCTGCGCGGCGGCGCGCTCCACCACCCAAGGCGAATGCTCGAACAGCGCGCCGTAGCGCGCGACGAAGGCGGCGGCGCTCATGAGCTGCTCCCTTCCAGGCTGACGTGCGCCGAAACGATCTTCCACCCGTCGGGGAAGCGCACCCAGCTTTGCGTCTGACGGCCGCGCCGGTCGGTGCCGTCGCGAAAGAATTCGGCATCGGCGGTGGCGAAGGCGTCGCCGTAGACGGTGCCGTAGACGGTGATCGCCACCCGCCCCAGTTGCCGCTGCGGCGACCCGCCGCGCCCGCGCCGGAAATCGCGGATCGCTGCGATGCCGTACAGCACCTCGCCCACGCCATAGCGGTTGGTGGTCGGCGCATCGTGGAACAGCGCGTCCATCGCCGCGATATCGTCCGCCATCAGCGCGCGCTCATAGGCGTGGAAGGCGGCGGTCACCTCGGCGAGCAGCGCGGGATCGTCGATCGTCATGCCGGGTGCCGCTCCATCCAGTGGCGGGCGATGTCGATCCGCCGCGCCACCCAGGCATCGCCGCTCGCGACGACATGGTCGACGAACCGCGCCAGCGCCAGCGCCCGTGCCGGCCGCCCCGCGATGCGCGCGTGCAGCCCGACCGACATCATCCGCCCACCCTCGGCGCAAAGCATCTCGAACGTGTCGCGCAGGTAGCGGAAGAACGCCTCCCCCTCGGTAAAGCCGTTCAGCGCCACGAACTTCATGTCGTTGGCGTCGAGCGTATAGGGGACGACCAACTGCGCCCGCCCGTGCCGCCGGTCCCAGTACGGCAGGTCGTCGGCATAGCTGTCGGCGTCGTAGACGAAGCCCCCCTCCTCCGCGATCAGCCGCGCGGTGTTGGGCGACGTTCGGCCCTGATACCAGCCGAGCGGGCGCTCCCCGGTCACCTCGGCGTGCAGCGCGATCGCCGCGGCGATATGGTCGCGCTCCACCGCCTCGGGCACGCGCTGGTAATCGATCCAGCGCAGGCCGTGGCTCGCGATCTCCCACCCCGCCGCCTGCATCGCCGCGACCGCGTCCGGGTTGGTCGCCAGCGCGGCGGCGACGCCGAACACCGTCACCGGCAGGCCGCGCGCCGCGAACAGCCGGTGGAGCCGCCAGAAGCCGGCGCGGCTGCCATATTCGTACAGGCTTTCCATCGCCATCGCCCGGTCGGGATGGCTCTGCGCGCCGACCATCTCGGACAGGAACGCCTCCGACCCGGCATCGCCGTTCAGGACGTTGTTCTCCGCGCCTTCCTCGTAATTGACGACGAACTGCACCGCGACGCGCGCGCCGCCGGGCCACGCCGCCGCCGGCGGGGTCGCGCCATAACCGGTGAGGTCGCGGGCGGCGGCGCTCATGCGTCCCACGCCGCCATCGCCGCCGCCACCGCCTCGCCCGCGGGCAAGGCGAACCCCTCCTGCCGCAGGCACGCTTCCAGCGCGCCCAGCGTGATGAGCACCTTGTGCTTCATCGCATTGTATCCCATCGCGCCGATCCGCCAGATCCGCCCCTGCAACGGGCCGAAGGCGGTGCCAATCTCGATCTCGAACTGGTCGCGCATCGCGGTGCGCACCCGCTCCCCGTCGACGCCCTCGGGAATATGGACGCCGGTGACGTTGGTCATCCGGTGCGCGTCGTCGCCGAACACCGTCAGCCCCATCGCGCGCAGTCCCGCGGTCACCGCGCGCCCGGCGGCGGCATGGCGCGCGAAGCGGGCGGGTAGCCCCTCGCCCAAAGCGACGCGCGCGCATTCGCGGGCGGCGTACAGCATCGACGTCGCCTCGGTATGATGATTCAGCCGCTTTTCCGACCAATAATCCATAATCATCGCCAGATCGAAATAGTTGGACCCGATCCGCACCCCCGCCCCGTCGCGGATGTCGTCGCGGCGGATGCCGCGCTCGACGTGGCGTCGCGCGGCGATATGCGCGGCGGCGGCATCGGACAGCGTCACCGGCGCCGACCCCGATGGCCCGCCGAGGCATTTCTGCAGGCCGCCGGTGACGATATCGACGTCCCACCGGTCTGCGGCGATCTCCATGCCGCCCAGCGTCGCGGTAGCATCGACATAGCTCAGCGCCCCCTCCGCCCGGCACAGCGCGCCCAGCCCGTCCAGCGGCTGCGCCATCGTCGTCGACGTATCGCCATGGACGGTCGCGACCACCTTCGGCCCGATCCGCGCGATCGCGGCGGCGACCGCGTCCATCGGCACCACCTGTCCCCAGTCCGCCTCGACCGTATCGACCACCGCGCCGATCCGCGCGAGGATCTCGGTCAGCAGCAGGCCGAACCGGCCGAAATTGAGCACCAGCACCCGGTCGCCGGGCGCGACCAGCGACACCAGCGCCGCCTCGATCGCCGCGCGCGCGGTGCCGTCGATCAGCATCGTCCAGCGATTGGCGGTGCCGAAGACCGGGCGGTACAGCGCCATCACCTGGTTCATATAGCCGGTCATCTCCGGGTCGAACTGGCCCAGCAGATCGGCCGACATCGCGCGCAGCACGCGCGGATGGGCATTGACCGGCCCCGGCCCCATCAGCAGCCGCTGCGGCGGATCGATCTCCCCGAACAGGTCGGGCGTCAGGTCGGGCGTCATGCGCGGTCCCCCAGGCGGTCGATGAAGCCGAGCAAGATTTGCAACGCGATCTCGACGTCGGCGGGGTCGACCTGTTCGGCGGGATGATGGCTGATTCCGTCGCGGCACCGCACGAACAGCATCGCGGTCGGGCACAGGTCGGCGAGGATCATCGCGTCATGCCCCGCGCCCGACACCAGCCGGTGCACCGGCTGCCCCGCGGCGACGGTGGCCGCGTCGAGCAGGTCCATCAGATCGGGCGCACACGGGCTCGCCGGCAGGTCGTGGACAGGCTCGATCGCGACCGCCAGCCCGCGGTCGGCGGCGATCCCCGCGATCGCGTCCAGCATCGCCGCCGCCGCCCGGTCGCGGCGCGCCGCATCGCCCGACCGCACGTCGACGGTGAACGACACCGCCCCCGCGATGACGTTCGCCGCCCCCGGCGCCGCCGCGATCGTACCGACCGTCGCGACGAGGTCGGAGGCGTCGTCGCGCGCGATCCGCTCCACCGCCAGCACCATCGCCGCCGCACCGGCGAGCGCGTCGCGGCGCAGCGGCATCGCGGTCGTGCCGGCATGGCCCGCCATGCCCGTCACCTGCACCGCATAGCGGCGTTGCGCCGCGATGCCGGTGACGGTCCCGACCGCCAGTCCCGCCGCCTCCAGCGCCGGGCCCTGTTCGATATGCGCCTCCAGATAGGCCAGCGTCGTTCCCGGCGCGCGCGCCGCCTCGCGATAGCGGCCGACGTCGAGCCCCGCCGCCGCCAGCGCATCGGCCAGCGTCACGCCGTCGCGATCGACGACCGCGAGCGCCTCCGCGGCCAGCGTGCCCGCGACCGCGCGGCTGGTCAGCATCGCCGCGGGAAAGCGCGATCCCTCCTCGTCGCCGAACGCGATCACCTCGATCGCGAACGGCATCCGCCGCCCCGCCGCCGCCAGCGCCGCGACGCATTCGATGCCCAGCATGATGCCCAGCGGCCCGTCGTAGCGCCCGGCGTCGCGAACGCTGTCGATATGGCTGCCGATCAGCAGCGCCGGCGCGTCGGGGGCCGTCCCCTCGTAGCGGCCGATCAGATTGGCGGCGGCGTCGACCGCGACGCGCATCCCCGCCGCCGTCATCCACGTCGCCACCTGCGCACTTGCGGCCCGGTGCGCCGGCGTCAGATAGCCCCGGTACAGCCCGTCGGCCATGTCGCTGTACGGTGCGACGCCCAGCGCGTCGCACCGCGCCACCGCGCGTGCGCCGCCGCCGGCACCGATGAGGGCTGGGTCGCTCACCACGCCACCACCCGGCCGTCGCTGCGCGGGTCGGTCGCGCCTTCCAGCCGGCCGTCGGCGTGGCGGACGATCGCGCCGGCATGGCCCATCATCTGGCCGTGCGCCGCGACCCGCTCGACCTGATGCCCCGCCGCCGCGAGATCGGCGTAGAGCGCGGGCGTAAACCCCTCCTCGATCTTCAGCGTCGTGCTGTCCGCGCCCCAGGTCCGGCCGAGCAGCCAGCGCGGCGCGCTGATCGCCGCCTGCAGATCGATGCCATAGCGCGCATAGCGGGTGAACAGCGCCGCCTGCGTCTGCGGCTGCCCCTCGCCGCCCATCGTGCCATAGGCCATCGTCCGCCCGTCGTCGAAGCGCGCCAGCGCCGGGTTGAGCGTGTGGAACGGCTTGCGGCCGGGCTTGAGCGCATTCCATCCGTCCGCCGCCAGCCGGAACGAGCTGCCGCGATTCTGCCAGGTGATACCGGTCTGCGGCAGAACGATCCCCGATCCGAATTCGAAATAGGTCGACTGGATCACGCTCGCCACCCGCCCGTCGCGGTCGGCGGCGGCGAACCAGCAGGTATCGCCCGGCATCGACGGCTGCGGCCAGGGCAGCGCCCGCGCGGGGTCGATGGCCGCCGCCAGCCGGTCCAGCGCGGCCCCGTCGTGCAGCAGCGCCTGCAGGTCGACATGATGCCAGTCGGGATCGCCGACATGCCGGTCGCGCAACAGGAACGCCTGTTTGGTCGCCTCGACCAGCGCATGGAGATGCACAAAGCCGTCGGCATGCGCCGCCTGCAACCGGTCGAACAGGGCGAGAATCATCAGCGACGCGAACCCCTGCGTCGGCGGGGCGGTGTTGAACAGGTCGATACCGTCGATCCGTGCGCGCAGCGGCGCCGGCCGCGTCGCGCGATGCGCGGCCAGATCGGCGGCATCGACCGGGCTACCGGTGGCGGCGAGGTCCTCCGCCACCAGCGCGGCCAGCCGCCCGCCATAGAAATCCGCGACGCCGTCCGCCGCGATCGCCCGCAACGTCGCCGCCAGCGCCGGCTGGCGCAGCGTCTCGCCCGCGCGCATCGGCCGGCCGTCGGGTTCGAAGATCGCCGCCCATGCCCCCGGTTGCCCGCGCAGTTCGTCGCCCTTCGCCGCCGCGATCGCCGCGCCGCCAGCGGTGATCGCCACCCCCGCCTCGGCATGGCCGATCGCATCGCGCAGCAGCCGCGCCAGCGGCAGCCGCCCGCCGTCGTCGGCGAGCGCCGCGGCCCAGGCCGACAGCGTGCCCGCCACCGTGTTCGCCGCCAGTGGTCCCCGCGTCGGGACAGCGGCATGGCCATCGTACAGCGCGAGGTCGGCACGCGCCGCCGCGCCGCCGCAGCCGTGGATCGCGCGCACCGCGCGGTCGGGTTCGGCGACCAGCCAGAAGCCGTCGCCGCCGATCCCGGTCATGTGCGGATAGACCACCGCCAGCGTCGCCGCGACCGCCACCGCCGCCTCCACCGCGGTGCCGCCGTCCTTCAGCACCGCGCACCCGGCCTCTGCGGCGAGGTGATGCGGCGCGGTGACCATGCCCGACGCGCCGGTGATCGTCGCTGGGACCGTCGCCGGCATCGCCATCATGCCGCCCCCATCCACACGAAGCGGACGACGAACAGCGCCGCCAGCACGAACAGAAACCAGTCCGCCCGTCCCGCGCGGCCGCGGACCAGCTTCAGCAGCGCATGCGCGACGATCCCGAACGCCATGCCGTTGGCGATGGAGAAGGTCAGCGGGATCATCGCGACGGTCAGGAACGCGGGGATCGCCGACAGCGGGTCCTCCCACGCCACCTCGCCCAGCGGCAGCAGCATCAGCCCGCCGACGATGATGAGCGCGGGCGCGGTCGCCGCCAGCGGCACGATCTGCGCATAGGGCGCGACGAACATCGTCGCGAGAAACAGCAGGCCGGTGACCACCGCGGTCAACCCGGTGCGCCCGCCCGCCTGCACCCCCGCCGCGCTTTCGACATAGCTGGTGACGGTGCTGGTCCCCGCCAGCGACCCGACCACGGTCGCGGTCGCATCGGTCAGGAGGATGCGGTTCAATCCCGGTATCCGCCCCGCCGTGTCCATCAGCCCGGCCCGCTTCGTCACCGCGACCAACGTGCCGATATTGTCGAACAGGTCGACGAACAGGAACACGAACAGGATCTCGAGCAGCCCCAGCCCGTGGCTGCCGGTCAGCCCGAACACGCCCGGCAGGTCGAGCTGGAACGCGGTGCCGGCCAGCGCCGACAGGTCGTAGGGTTCGGGCTTCACCACCACCTGCCCGGTCAGCCAGCCGACGATCGTCGTCGCGACGATCCCGATCAGCATCGCACCGCGGACGTTCCACACGCTCAGCCCGCCGATCACCAGCAGCCCGAACAGCGCGAGCATCGCCCCCGGCGCCTTCAGGTCGCCCAGCGCCACGAAGGTCGCCGGGTTTGCGACGATCAGCCCGGCGTTCTTCAGTCCGATGAAGCCGATGAACAGCCCGATCCCGCCCGCCACCGCGGCGAACAGGTACATCGGGATCGCCGCGACGATCATCTGCCGCACCCCCGTCAGCGTCAGCACGAGGAACGCGATGCCCGACACGAACACGCAGCCCAGCGCGACCGGCCACGGCACCCCCATCTGCTGCACGACGGTGAAGCTGAAATAGGCGTTCAGCCCCATGCCCGGCGCCAGCGCCAGCGGCGTGTTGGCGACCATCCCCATCAGGATCGATCCGAACGCCGCGGCAAAGCAGGTCGCCGCCGCGACCGCCGCGACCGGCATCCCCGCCTGTCCCAGGATCGCCGGGTTGACCAGCACGATATAGGCCATGGTCAGGAACGTCGTGACCCCGGCCAGCACCTCGGTCCGCGCGGTCGTGCCCCGCGCGCTGAGCGCGAACCGCCGGTCGAGCCGGCCGGAAGGTGCCGTGGCCGCTGCGTCAGTCATCGCTCTGTCCCCCGTCCGCCGGCGGCGACACGCCGACCAGCCCCCCGTCTTCCAGCATCTGCGCGAACCGGAACAGCGTCGCCTCGCCCCCCGGCCGCCCGATCAGCTGCAACCCCAGCGGCAATCGCCCCGGCCGGTACAAGGGCACCGCCAGCGCCGGCAGCCCGGCGAAGCTGATCGGCTGCGTATGGATGCCGAGATCGGCGCGCGCCGGCACCATCGCCCCGTCGATCGCGATCCGCGGATCGGCGACCGGCGGCGCGACGCAGGGCGTGGCGGGCGCGACCAGCACGTCGTGATCGGCGAACAGCGCCGCCGCCCGCTGCCGGAAGCCGGCGCGAAACGCCTGCGCCGCCGCGACCAGCCCCGCCGGCAGCAGCGCGCCCGCGATCAGCCGGTCGCGCGTCGCCGGGTCGAACGCCATCGCCGCGCGCGCCAGCGCATCGCGGTGCAGAGTACCCCCTTCCGCCGCGGTGATGACGAACGCCGCCGACCGCGCCCGCGCGATATCGGGCAAATCGACCGTCGCCGCGCCGGGCGCGATCGCGTCGATCGCCGCGACCTGATCGGGATCGACGTTCGCGGCGAAGCGCCCGCCCAGCCGCGCGACGCGGACCGGCGCGCCATCGTCGGCAGACGCCCCGCCCAGCACGTCCCAGACCAGCCGCAGATCGGCGACGCACGTCGCGAACGGGCCGATGTCGTCGAAACTGTCGGCGAAGGGGAACACCCCCGCCATCGGCAGCGCGCCATGCGTCGGCTTCAGGCCATAGACGCCGGTCAGGCTGGCGGGCACGCGGATCGATCCGTTGGTATCCGACCCCAGCGATAGCGGCGTCAGCCCGGTCGCGACCACCGCCGCCGACCCGCCCGACGATCCCCCCGCCAGCCGGCTCGGGTCGTGCGGGTTGCGGGTCGTGCCGTGGCGCGCGTTGATCGTCGCGAAGCCATAGGCGAATTCGTCCATGTTCAGCGTCGCGACCAGCACCGCCCCCGCGTCGCGCAGCCGCGCGACCGCGGTCGCATCCGCCGCGGCGGGCGGCGCGTCGGCATAGAGCGTCGATCCCGCCGTGGTCGGCAGGCCCGCGACGTCGAACAGGTCCTTCACGCCGTAGACCACGCCCGCCAGCGGCCCCGGATCGCCGCCCGCCGCGACGATGCCGTCGACCCGCGCCGCCTCCGCCCGCGCGCGATCGGCGAGGATGCGCGTCGTCGCGACCAGCCGCGTGTCCGCCGCGGGCAAGGTGGCAAGGCATGCCTCGACCAGCGTCAGCGCGGATTCGCGCCCGGCGCGCACCGATGCGGCGATGGCGACCGCCGTCCTCATCCGCCCGTCCCGCGCAGGATCGCGGCATGGCGATCGAGCAACGCCAGATTGGCGACCACGCCGGGCAGGCACGCCGGCGGGATGGTCAGGCCGATCGCCGCCGCCGCGGCGGCGATGGCCGCTTCGGTGCGGGGGATGGGATCGGCGTCGGCGTTCATGACCACCTGATGCCCGACCGCACCCTACCGATCCAACGCAATGACTGCGACGGATCGTTGCAAAAAACAGCGCACCTGCTCACCGCTCCATGGCCTCGAACGCGGTCATGTCCCGCTCCAGCTGCATCTGCCGCGTCGCCTTGGCGCTGGTCGCGAGGAACGCCGCACAGGCCGGCGCGCTGGCCACCGCGCAGGCCGCGACCCGCGCGCCGCCCGCCCGGTCGCGCCACAGGCTGGCCCCCGGCAGGAAGGCATAGTGCAACCCGTCGCGGACGATCTGCTTCAGGTCGCGATAGCGCAGCCCCTGCTCGGTCACGGCGCGCACATATTCGTTGGTCATGTCGCTGCGCGACACGCCTTCGTCGTCGGTCGACAGCACCACCGGCACCCCCGCCTCGCGATAGAGCGACAGCGGGTGGTCGCGGCCCTTCACGCCCAGGATCACCGCATTGCTGGTCAGGTTGATCTCCACCGCGACCCGGTCCCGCGCCATCCGCCGCAGCAGCGCCGCCGCGTCCGCCTCATAGGCGATGTCGACGCCATGGCCGATCCGCCGCGCCCCCGCGACCGCCACCGCGTCGCGGATGTGGAACGCCAGCTCGCGCGGCGGCACCAGCCCCAACACCAGCTCGCCGGCATGCAGCGACAGGTTCACGCGCGGATGCCGCGCCTTCAGGAAGGCGATCATCCGCATGTGCAGCGCATAGTCGCGGATCGCGACCGGATCGTGCTCCGGCGCGGCGATGTTGACACCGACGAAGCGCGGATCGGCCTCCGCCATCGCGAACGCCAGCGCCAGTTGCGCGAACACCTTCGCCGGGGCGATCGTCCGCAACGCGGTGAAGAGATAGCGCACCTCGACCGCGCAGGCCGGCTGCGCCGCGGCGGTCCCGCATTGGTCGATCGCCGCCGATGCCGCCTCGCCCGCGTCGTAATCGGCGCGCACCTGCGCCACCACGGCGGGCAGCAGCGGCGCCAGCCGCGCGGTCATCGCCGCGAAATTGTCGCTTTCCCGCTCTTCCATCGCCGTGACCAGCGTCATCGCCGCGCGCGATCCGGCCCCCAGTTCGACATAGGACACCCGGTCGGCCGCCGCCTGTTCCCGCGTCGCCGCCAGCTCCTTGCCCATATTGCCCCGCGACGCGGCGGAGAAGGACGCGAAGGTCGCGAAGAACCGGTCGTAGCCCGACACCGACCGGTCGCCGACCCCCGCCTCGAACCCGCGGGTCGACAGCGCATCGATCGCCCCCGACCAGCGTGGATAGTCCAGCTCCAGCCCCGCCGCCGGCACCCGACCCGGCGCGTCGCACGGCGGATCGACGATCGCATAGCCCGGCGTCGTCAGGCACAATCCGCCCGCGCCCGCCCAACGCAGATAATCCTCGGCATAGATCGAGCCGCCCATATGGTTGTGCAGGTCGCCGCCCTTCGGCATCGCCTGCAGGAACAGGCGCAGCCGCGGTGGGCTGTCGGCGATCCGGTCCAGCCGCGCCGCGGTTCGCGCCTCTGCGCTCGCCGCCGCACCCGCCGCCGCCTTCGCCGCTGCGGGCGACGGCAGCGAGGCCAGCACCATCGTGATCGCAGCAACAGCCGCCCGCATCGTCGTCCCCCCGGTTGGTATGTGGCTGGCGGCCGCGTCGCCCGACGTCGATACCGCCCGGGCGGCTCCCCCCAGGGCCGCCCGCGCCCGACCTAGCGCCGCCGCCCCCGCCTGCTCAACGACCATTAAAAGCACGATGCGTTGCCGAAATTCGGCAGGGGTGGGTGAACGCCGCCGCCTCCGGGCATGCGCTCATTTTGCGCTCCGGGCGTCGCGTTAACGGCAATGGACGCGGCAAGTCCCCGTCCGTTACCTCCCCGGCATGCCGCATTCGCCGGCCGGCGCCCCGCGCCGCCGCGACATGGCCCGACGGTCGCCTCGCGGCCACTCGGAAAGGATGGACCTGAACCGCATGAGCCCGACCTGGCGCCCTACCCTGCACAGCGGCGTGCTGATGCTCAGCGCGCTGATCGCCGCCGGATCGGTGCTGGCCCGGTCCGACGATGGTGCCGCGCCGCCGCCCGCGGCGCAGGCGGCCGGGCCGGATGCCCCGCCGGCGCTGCTCGACCAATATTGCGCGCGCTGCCACAACGACACCGACAAGGCCGCCGGCCTCTCGATCGAGGATCTGCGGCCCGGCGATCCCGCGCGGGGCGCGCATGCCGACGAATGGGAAAAGATCCTGCGCCGGGTCAGCCAGGGCGAGATGCCGCCGCTCAACCGGCCGCAACCCGATGCCGCCGCGCGCACCGCATTCGTCACCTGGCTGCGCCGCGCGCTCGATGCGCGCGCGATCGCGCATCCCGATCCCGGCCGCGCCACCATCCGCCGCCTCAACCGCGTCGAATATGCCAATGCGGTCCGCGACCTGCTGGCGCTGAACGTCGACGTCAGCCGCGACCTGCCGCAGGACAATTCCGGCTACGGCTTCGACAATATCGCGGACGTGCTCAGCGTCTCGCCGACGCTGATGGACCGCTATGTCGCGGTCGCGGGCAGGGTCGGGCGGCTGGCGACCGGGCTGGCGTCGCGCCGTGCCATCGTCACCACCTTTCCCATGCCAAAGGACGGGTCGGTGATGAACGGCGGCCGCCCCGCCTATAACGAACGCGCGGGCGACGACCTGCCGCTCGGATCGCGCGGCGGCGGCGCGGTGCGTTACTATGCGCGCCACGACGGGGTGTACGAAATCACCGCGCATCTCAACGCCAACACCAACAACGAAACCGACGACCTGCCCGAGGATCGCGTCAGCGTGCGCGTGCCGCTGAAGGCGGGGTCGCACGCCATCGCGCTGTCGTTCCGCCGCCGCCTCGCGCCCGACGAGAGCATCCAGACGCTGCGCAACACGCTCGACGTCGTGCCGATGCCGACCGCGCCGCCGGTGATGTTGCCGCTGGACGTGTCGGTCGACGGCGCGCGGGTGCGGCAGCTTCAGGTGCCCTCCTATCGCCTGTCGCCGCGCTACGCGCAGCAGAACTGGCCGCGCGACGTGTTGCAGGTCGACGTCGCCGGGCCGTTCGCCTCGGCCGGCGCGGGCGACACGCCGAGCCGCCGCCGCATCTTCCTGTGCGATCCGAAGACGAAGGGCGCGGAGACGCCGTGCGCCACCCGCATCGTCGCCGCCCTCGCCCGCCGCGCCTATCGCCGGCCGGTGGTCGCGGCCGACCTCGCGCCGCTGATGCGCGTCTATGCCGCCGAACGGTCGCGCAGCGATTTCGCGCACGGGGTGGAGGCGGCGGTGGAGGCGATCCTCGTGTCGCCGCACTTCCTGTTCCTGATCGAATGCGATCCCGCCGGCGCACCGCCGGGCAGCGTCCATCCGCTCGGCGACCTCGAACTCGCGTCGCGGCTGGCGCTGTTCCTGTGGAGCAGCATCCCCGACGACGCGCTGCTCGCGGTCGCCGAACGGGGCCGGCTGCACGATCCGGCGGTGCTGGTCGCGCAGGTGACGCGGATGCTCGCCGATCCGCGCGCCGACGCGCTGACCACCAATTTCGCCGGCCAGTGGCTCTACCTGCGCAACCTCGACCAGCAGCGCCCCGACATCGCGGTCTTCCCGACCTACGACCTGCGGCTGCGCAGCGCGATGGCGCGCGAGACGGAGATGTTCTTCGGCCACGTCCTGCGCACCGACCGCAGCGTGCTGGACTTCATCGCTGCCGATTACACCTTCCTCAACCAGCGGCTGGCGCAGCATTACGGCATCGGCGGCGTCACCGGCCCCGCCTTCCGCCGCGTCGCGCTCGCGCCCGGGTCGAACCGCGGCGGCCTGCTCGGGCAGGCGAGCATCCTCACCGTCACCTCCTACGGCAACCACACCTCCGTGGTGAAGCGCGGCAAGTGGATCCTCGACAACATGCTGGCCGCGCCGCCACCACCGCCGCCGCCCGACGTGCCGGCGTTGCAGGACAAGCATGACGGCCGCCTGCTGACCGCGCGCGAACAGCTCGAGCTGCACCGTAAGAGCCCCGCCTGCGCCGCCTGCCACGTGAAGATGGACCCGCTCGGCTTCGCGCTGGAGAATTTCGACGCGATCGGCGGCTATCGCCGGGTCGATGCCGGCCAGCCGATCGACGCCGGCGCGACGATGCCGGACGGGACGAAGTTCGCCGGGCTGGCGGGGTTGCAGGGCATCCTGATGACGCATCGCGACGAATTCGCCGCGGCCTTCACCGAACGGCTGATGACCTATGCGCTCGGCCGCGGGCTGGGCGCGGCCGACATGCCCGCGGTGCGCCAGGTCGCGCGCGCGGCGGCGGCGGACGACTACCGAATCCAGACGATCGTCCGCGGCATTGCGACCAGCGCGCCCTTCACCCAGCGGAAGGTGCCCCTGAAATGAGGGACATATCATGAGACTGTTACGCGGACCGATCAGCCGCCGGACGCTGTTGCGCGGCGCCGGCACGACGATCGCTTTGCCGTTCCTCGAGGCGATGATGCCCGCCGCCCGCGCCGCCGACCGCGCGGCCCGGCCCAAGCGGCTGCAGATCTTCTATTCGCCCAACGGCATGATGATGGACGGATTCGTGCCCGAGCCGGGCACCGGGTCCGCGCTGCCCGCCGTCCTGCCGCCGACGCTCGCCCCGCTGGCGCCGTTCCGCGACCGGGTGACGGTGGTCAGCGGCCTCGCGCATCCCAGCGCCGCGGCGATGGGCGACCGGCCGGCGGGGCACGGCCGCTCCTGCCCCGCCTTCCTCACCGGCACCCATGTCCGCCAGACAGAAGGCACCGACATCCGCTGCGCGATCTCGGTCGATCAGGTCTATGCCGCGCATCTGGGCGACGCGACCCGGCTCAGTTCGCTGGAACTGGGCATCGATCAGGCCAGCCTGCTCGGCAGCTGCGACATCGGCTACAGCTGCGCCTATACCAACGGCATCTCGTGGCGCGGCCCGACCGTGCCGCTGCCGGTCACGGCCAACCCCGGCGACGTGTTCGAGCGATTGTTCGGCGATGGCGACGCGCTCGACGCCGCCAGCCGGCTGGCGCAGCTCCGGCGCCAGGCGAGCATCCTCGATTTCGTCATGGACGACACCGCCCGCCTGTCCGGCCGGCTGGGCGCGGAGGATCGCCGCAAGCTCGACGAATATCTGGAGGCGACGCGCGATATCGAACGCCGCATCCAGCGCACGATGGCGGCGGAGGGCGCTGGCGGCGACGGACCGCAGGCGACCGCCATGCAGCGCCCGGCCGGCATCCCGGGTTCGTTCGACGAGCATGTCCGGATGATGATCGACCTGCAGGTGCTGGCGATGCAGGCGGACATCACCCGCGTCGGCAGCTTCATGATCGGCCGCGAGCTCAGCAACCGTACCTATCCCGAGATCGGCGTCCCCGATTCGCACCACATGCTCAGCCACCACGGCAACAACCCCGACAAGATGGCGAAGCTGGCGCGGATCAATCGCCATCACATGGAATATTTCGCTTATTATCTGAAGCGGATGCAGGAGACGAAGGACGGCGAGGGATCGCTGCTCGACCGGACGCTGGTGATCCGCGGCTCCGCCTTCGGCGACCCCAACGAGCATGACCATATGAACCTGCCGGTGATCGTCGCGGGCGGGCTGGTGCAGGGGAACCGCCACATGGCGGTGACGCCGCACACGCCGATGTCGAACCTGCTGCTGGCCGGGCTGCACCTGCTCGACGTGCCGGCGCGGACCTTCGGCGACAGCACGGGTGTGCTGGCGGGGCTGGCCCATGGCTGAGCGCTGGCCCCTGCCGCTGCTCGCCGCCGCGGTCTTGCTGGCCGGCGCGGCACCGGCGCACGCCCGCGATCCCGAAGCGCTGGTCCGCGCGATCCGCGACACCGACGTCGCCGCCGCGCGCGCCGCGATCCGCGGCCGGGGCGACGCCAATGCGCGGCTGGCGTTCGGTGCGACCCCGCTCGGCATCGCAGTCGATACGCAGGACCCGACGATGGTCGCGATGCTGCTCGCGCAGGGTGCCGATCCGCAACGCGCCGACGGCGATGGCGTCACCCCGCTGGCGCTGGCGTGCGAACTGGGCGACGGCGGGGTCGTCGCGCAGCTGCTGGATGCCCGCGCCGCCGTGCGCCGCGCCGGGCCGGAGGGGATCACCCCGCTCGCGATCTGCGCCGCCCACGCGCCCGCCGCGGTGGTGGCGCGGATGCTCGCGGCGGGCGCGGCGGCCGATGCGGTCGACGATCGC
>Ga0209630_10003001_pt1 | contig 15669 bp, 11 predicted proteins | sample COG_01_FD_184745 | JGI IMG/M metagenome (GOLD analysis project Ga0209630, IMG submission 184745) | Pelagic Microbial community sample from North Sea - COGITO 998_met_01 (SPAdes) (version 2) | ecosystem: Environmental > Aquatic > Marine > Neritic zone/Coastal water | place: Helgoland, sampling... | reverse complement strand
CGTGGGCGGCGATCTTGTAGGTGATCCCTCCTTCGCGGACGTCATCGCGGTTGGGTAGGCCGAGGTGTTCCTTGGGGGTGACGTAGCAGAGCATGGCACAGCCATACCAGCCGATGTTGGCGGCCCCGATGGCGGAGGTGATGTGATCGTAACCGGGCGCGATGTCGGTGGTCAGTGGCCCGAGAGTGTAGAAGGGGGCTTCATGGCACCACTCGATTTGCTTCTGCATGTTTTCCTGAATGAGGTGCAGGGGCACGTGGCCGGGGCCTTCGTTCATGACTTGGCAGCCTTTTTCCCAGGCACGGGTGGTGAGTTCTCCTTGGACTTCGAGCTCGGCGAGCTGGGCGTAGTCGTTGGCGTCGGCAATGGAGCCGGGGCGCAGGCCGTCACCAATAGAGAAGGAGACGTCGTAGGCGGCGCAGATGTCGCAGATGTCATCCCAGTGCTCGTAGAGGAAGCTTTCCTTTTGGTGGGTGATGCACCATTTGGCCATGATGGAGCCACCACGCGAGACAATGCCGGTCATGCGTTTGGCGGTGTGGGGCACGAAGCGCAGTAACACACCGGCGTGGATGGTGAAGTAGTCAACTCCTTGCTCGGCTTGTTCGATGAGGGTGTCGCGGAAGAGATCCCAGGTGAGGTCTTCGATGCGGCCGTTGACTTTCTCAAGGGCCTGGTAGATGGGCACGGTGCCGATGGGGACAGCTGAGTTACGCAGGATCCATTCGCGGGTGGCGTGGATGTTTTTGCCCGTGCTCAGGTCCATGACGGTGTCGGCACCCCACTTGGTGGACCAGCGCATTTTCTCGACTTCTTCGTCGATGGTGGAGGCGACGGCTGAGTTGCCGATGTTGGCGTTGATTTTGACCAGGAAGTTACGGCCGATGATCATGGGCTCGTTTTCTGGGTGGTTGATGTTGGCGGGGATGATGGCGCGGCCGCGGGCGACTTCGGAGCGGACAAACTCGGGGGTGATGAGCTTGGGGATCTCGGCACCGTAGGACTGACCAGGGTGCTGGTGATTCATACTGTTGCGATTGACCTGTTTGTTAGGGTCGATCTCGGACGGGCGAGGCATCTCGTAGCCGTCTGGGGTGGAACAAAGTTGCTTGAGGCGCTCGGAGGCATCCTCGGGCAGGTCCTTGAGGTTGGGATAGTGGTCGCAGATGGTTTTGAACTCCTGCTTGCGCCCCATGTTTTCGCGGATGGCGATGTATTCCATCTCGGGGGTGATGATGCCCTGGTCGGCATACCATTTCTGGGTGACGGGATGACCTGTGGCTTTCAGAGGTTTGCGCTTCAGGCCGGGGTATTCCTTGAGTTTGTTTTTGGCCTGTTTGTTTTCGTTGTATTTCTCAGCATGGGCATCAGAGAGGTAGCCGTTGTCTGCTGCTTTGATCTCTCGTCCGTCGTATTCCTCGACATCACCACGATCGAGAATCCACTGGCGGCGCATGGCGGGAAGTCCCTCGCGAACGTCGCCCTTAAAATCTGGATCACCCCAAGGGCCGGCGCAATCGTAGACGCGGATGGGAGGGTTTGCCTCGGTGCGTCCATTTTGGTGTTCGGTATCGGAGAGGCGGATTTCTCGCATGGGAACCTTGACGGTGGGGTGCATGGTGCCATCGACATAGATGCGAGTTGAGTTGGGGAAATGGGTAGGGTCTTTCTCGATGGCGGCAAGCTCGTCGGAGTTGTCGATATCCTCTATGAAGTTACCGGTGTAGTCTGAACGCTGATGAGAATTTTCCGGTGTGATGTCGTGTTCGTTGGGAGAGATCATGATGCTTGGCGATTGGCTTTTGGCGATTGGTGGGGAGGGGAGTGTACAAAAAACCCGTTGTGGTGGCACAACGGGTAGGGGACGATTCTTCGGGTGGAAAAATGCGACTCCCTTCGTCGGTGCTAACCGTGGCAGGTTCGGAGGGTTTGCTCTGGCGCGAATGAACGTCTCAGTCCCCGGTCGTGGGACTCCCCTGTCGTTGGCATCAATCTGATCCCAGAGAGCCGATAATCAAGGACGAATTTTGACAGGGCCCAAAAGAGCGGTGCAATCTGCGATGGTGTGTTTGGTGGGTGAATTCTTGGTGGCAAACCGAGGGTTTGTGTGTAAAGTGAAGTCCAAGTAGATGGCGATACGGAATCGGAAATATATTTTAAACGCTGCTCTGTGTATGGCATCAAGCTTTACGGCATGTTTTTTGGCGGTGCTTGGTCTGCTTATCATCACGATGAGTGTGGCCAGTCTGTCTGCTCAAACAAACGACGAAGCGAGTGCCAATATAGTGGCAGAGAGTGGCGATGCTGCTGAGCGGGAGGCTGCTTTAGCGGTGACACCACCTGATATTACTGATTCCTCTGGCTTGCCTGATGCTGAGGCGGCTCCTGTTAATGGTTTTGGTATCGAGGGTTCTGTGACGGGGCGCAAGGATGCCAGAACGATGAGTTTGGCCATTCCAGCTCCAAGGGGGCAAATTACAGATCGTCATGGTGAGCCTTTTGCCCAGACCCGAGTGGTGTGGTATCCAGCACTCGAGTATGGTCAGTTTGAAAAAGCGGATCGTGATTATGTGATCGAATGGGCGCGCAAACGTATCGAGCAGGCGAATCAGATTTTTGGTATTCAGTGGCAGGTCTCGGACGAGGCTCTATGGCAACACTACCGCCATCGAAGGTGGTTGGCGATGCCCGCTAGCCACGTTGTGGATGAGGAGAGAAAAAAAGAATTAGAGGACCAGTTGATGAATGGTTTGATTCTGCACCCTGTTTATCTTCGCCATTACCCTCACGGAAAATCAGCGTCGCATATTATCGGCTACACCGGCAGTGCGGGTAAGCTTGAGAGAGGGCCGATCAATTATGGGGATCCCATTTTTGAGAGAGCGGAGGGAAGGTCTGGTTTGGAAAAGATTTTCAACAAAGAGCTGTCTGGCAAGGATGGTTTGTTGCGCGAGGATTACGATGTGGATGGCAGCTTGGTATTTAAGAAATACGAGACTCGTCCGGTTCCAGGGGGAAATATTGTAACGACCCTTGATCTAAGTTGGCAGAAACAAGCGGAAGCGGTGCTTGACGAATATTGTGAGCGCGGTGCTTTTGTTGTGCTTGATATTCATTCGGGTGAGGTGATGGCGATGGCGTCGAGACCTTCTTTTGATCTGAACGATTTCATTCCCTTTATTAGTAATGAGAAATACAAGGAGCTGCGTGAAGATCCTGGCACGCCACTGTTTGGCCGCGCCTTTCAGGGTGCTTATCCACCAGCGTCTACCTTTAAGCCGGTCGTCGCAGTAACAGCTCTCAGTAATGGTGAAGTGCATGAGTTTAGTCTGATTGATTGCCCTGCACAAATTCAGGTTGGTAATAAGGTGTTTCATAACTGGTCGAAGGAGGCCGAGGGCTTCATTGATGTGAAGAGGGCCATTGCTAGGTCTTGTAACCCGTGGTTTTACCAGGTCGGAATTCAGACAGGGCCGATGGCTTTCCTGTCAGTGGCAAGGCGTCTTGGCTTTGGATCCAAGACCGGGCTGCCTCTGGTCGGTGAGACGGAAGGATTGGTGCCTACCAACGAATGGATGATCAAAAATCACAATCGCAAAATGTTGGATGGCGATACAGCGAACCTGTCCATTGGTCAGGGCGTGATACTGTCATCTCCCTTGCAGGTGGCGCAGGCGATGGCTGGGCTGGCCAATGGTGGTGCCTTGCCAAAGCTTCAGCTCGTTAAGCAGGTGCAGAGTGTCAACGGCCGTGTATTGGTCTCGACTGAGCCTGAGCGTCGTAATTTTCTCAACCTGGATCCTAATGCCGTTAGTGTGGTGCACGAGGGCATGATGCAGGTGGTGAATGCTGGCTATGGCACGGGTCAACGTGCTAGGTTAAGCTATGCGATCTTATGTGGTAAGACAGGAACAGCGCAGTGGGGGCCAGAGTCAGAGGAACAGCGGCTTGCTTGGTTTGCTGGTTTCTTTCCTCTGGAAAATCCACGTTATGCTTTTGCGGCTCTCTACGAGGGTAAGCCAGGGGAGAAACTTAGTGGTGGTCGCAAGGCGGCTCCGATGGTGAGAGCATTCTTTGAACACTTCAAAAAAGAGATCAAGAAATCGATCACACCTCCGCCAAGAGCCATGGTGATCGAGGAGGAGGAAGGGTTTGATGTGCGCTCACTAGGGGACGGTTCAGCGCCGAGAGCGATTCCGGTCGACGAGGATCTAGATCAGGGCATTGTGCCTGCCGGTGAGGACCCCCGACCTTTAAGGGCGATTCCCGTAGATGATGATGAAGCCTTTTTTATTGATGAAGTTCCGCTCAATACTAATGGCCAAAGACCACTGCGCGCGGTGCCTGTCGAGGAGGAGTAGCGGTGCTCATTGTTTCAATCGACTAGAATGTAGAATTTATGAATGAGGAAATCCCACCCGCTAATTCAGCTGAGCCAGCTAAACTACCTAAGAGCTTGGTCTTAGGTAAGCACCCGCATATTGCAAAGTTTGCGGGTCTTTTGCTCACGGGTTTAGCTGCGGTGATCCCAACAGTGGGCACACTTTGGCTGTTATTGGTGATTTATAAGATCCTGATGCGGGTCGGCGATGAATTGCTGCAGCTTGGATTGAGGGCGATCAATCTGATGCGCAGTGGCCCGGACTTGGTGTCTGAGGATTTTGCCTTTTACGGTTCTGATTTTCTGCGTTTTTTGATCCCTGTTTTTCTGCTGCTGCTGGTGGGCTTCGGGGTGGCAAATCGCCCCGGTCGTAAAATTCTTTTTTGGCTCAATGAGGGCATGCAGCGCGTGCCATATCTGGGTGCGGTTTATTCCGCCTTGAAGCAGTTTGTCGATGCTGTGAAGAATCTTGGAGGGGAACGTAAATTTAAGAGCGTTGCTTATGTGGAATATCCAAGTCCAGGCTGCAGGTTGCTTGGTTTTGTAACGGGAAACTACCACGATACTCAGTCAGGAGAAGATGTGACAACGGTCTTCATTCCAACCAGCCCGAACCCGATGACTGGCTTTACGCTCATTGTAGAGGACGTTAAGGTGGAAGATAGCGCGATGAGTCTGGAAGAGGCGAGTAAGATGATTTTGTCAGCTGGCCTAGTGGCTCCTGAGTCTTTCCGCAAGGATGACTGAGTGCTGGGCGATGTTACTCGTCGAGCCTGTTGATCTTCTGTTTGCTGGTCTCATTGGTTTTTTTAGCTGACATTAGCATTCATTTTAGTAAAGTTAAACACATGTTAAGTAAAAATACGTTAATCATGGCCGCCACCATCCTTGTATCCGTGGTGATTGGTTTCTTTTTGGGGAAGATAAAGACTGCCGATGATGGCGGTGTTACGCCTGATTCAGATGCGGTCACGGCTTCCGCTGATGCGGGTCAAGCTCAACAGGCAGGCGGCCAACAAGCCGGGGAACAAAAAAAGGGCATGAGCGCCACGGAATTAGCAAAACTTAAAAGTGTTCCAGAAACGATCGACTCTCCTCAAGGAGATTTCACCTTGGTGACTGTTATTGAAGGTGAAGAGCAAAACCGCTTTTTGAGATCAAGTTTACAAGCAGTCAATAATCAGCGTCGTAATCTTGCTATGCTGAATCAGAGATTTAACCAAATGGATCCCAAGCTAGTCCAGCAGCGCGAGATTGTGGCCGGTCAGATCAATGAAATTCGTCAAGCACTCGAGCAGAACCTGAGGTTTATGGCACAGAACTTCGGCTACACTCTGGCGAACAACTATTTATTGGTTCCACACAATGCTACCTTGAGCTCGGTTGTGGGTGAGGGTGATGATCAACTCAAAACGGTGATTCATACCTTCGCTGACTCTGAGAGTTACAAGAAGTTTCAGGAGAAAACGGATGCTTACACCAAGCTGAAGCGTGATCAAGTCATGGCTTACCGTGAGACGCTTACTGAAGCTGAGAAGCAGCAGCCGCTTCCTAAAATGCCTTTGACTGATGCTATGAAAAAAGCGGGCAGGGTGATGATTAAAGAATACAAGTGTGACCCTGAAAGAAACTACGTTATTGATTTCCAAAAAGCGGCGCTGTATTTCCGTCCTTCCCAGCAGTAAACTACAAGCTGCCTGATTTAAGGTCTGGCTGTTAGCTCCTAGGTTTTAACTCCTAGGAGTCAGCTCGCTAGAGTCAGCTCGCTAGAGTCAGCTCACTAGGGTCAGCCCCGAGAAGGGGGTCTCTAGGCATCAACATGAGAGCATTCCGTTGGCTCTGTGCCACTGAATTGTTCGTTTAGGTATTCTGCCGCTAAGTCCTCAACTTCCATGAGTGAGGACACTATGCAGAGACGCTGTCTGAGTGGCTTGGCTCCGGGAAATCCTTTGCAGTAGGTCATTAGGCGCGAACGCATGGCCATGATTGACTGGCGCTCGTTGCCGTAGCGGTTTGATGCTACGGCCATGCGGCAGTGGCGCACGATCATCTCCCAGCGCTCGAGGATGGGGACCGGCTCGGGCTGTTGTCCAGTGGCTAAGTAGTGCTTAGCCTCACGGAAGACCCATGGGTTTTGCATGGCAGCTCGGCCAATCATGACACCAGAGACGGCGGTTGTCTCACGACGGTGTTTGACATCTACTCCGGAGTGAATGTCACCATTGCCGATGACGGGGACGGAAACATGGCGTGCGCAGGCGTCAATGACTTCCCAGTTCGCAAGGCCGCGGTATCCTTGGGCTCGAGTGCGGCCGTGAATAGATATGGCTTGCATGCCTTCCTCCTGTAGAATGTGACAAACGTCGGTGGCATTGATGGTTTTCTCATCCCATCCGATCCGTATTTTCGCGGTTACTGGCACTTGGTCTCCGACGGCACGAGCAACGCCCGAGGCCACGCTAGCCAGTGCCTCACAGTTTTTGAGGAGTGATGACCCTCCATTCTTGGCGACGACTTTGTTAACGGGGCATCCAAAGTTGATGTCGATAAAGTCAGGCTGTTTCCAATCAATGATTTTCTTAGCAGCTTCACCCATGCGCTCACCGTCACCGCCAAAAATTTGGACGCCACAGGGGCGCTGCTCATCGGTGAACTCGGTGTATTTTCTGGTGCGATCATCTTGCCTGATGATGCCTTCCGCAGAGACGAACTCGGTCACCATGACATCGGCACCCAGTTCCTTGCAGATCGAACGAAATACGACGTCAGTCACCCCCGCCATTGGCGCGAGATAGAGCGGAAACTGATCATTGGAAAACCAGGGCAGCATGACTTATTCTTCCTCGCTTGAAGAATTGACAAGGCTCTCGGCAGGCGCCTCATTTTCTGTGGCTGATGGAGATGGATCGGGTTCAGAATCACCCGCAGGCTCGTCTTCAGATACTGGTTCAGGTTCAGATATTGGCTCAGGTATGCGGCCACCATTTTCCAGTAGGATAGCGACTTCGTCCTGAACCTTCTCTACTTCACTGAGTGGGATGTTGGGGTCTTTGACAATAAAGACGTCGCCAGATTTGCGGTGTTCGTAAATGCGGATAATGCCTGTGGCAGTGGGTTGGCTGTCCACCTCGACGAGTTGTTTCTTGCGCTCAAGCATGATGGCAAGAATGTAGCGTACGTTTTCGGTGTGCTCTTCGTCCTCTTCGATAAGACGACGTAATAAATCCTCTGGGCTTTCCTCGGTGATCTCGACTTGCTCTTCCTTGACGGGTGCTCGGTAGATGCTTTGCCAAAAAGAGAAAGGCACGGCATCGTCCTCACTGCGCTGATCCCATGCATCGGCGCTGAAGTCCTTGCGAAGGTAGCCGCTGGACTCAGGATCGGGGAAGATGGCGGTGCAGAAAGACTCGCCGTCTTCGAAGTGACGTTCGCTCACCGCACATACGTGGGCGCGTGATTTGATAGACCAGGGTTCGTGGAGAGCCATATCGGCAGTGTTTCGCTCTGCGAATCAACTTTCAAGTTTAATACGCGGGCGGATTTTTTTACTTTTCAACAACCCACTTGAGGCCATTGGCGACCATGTCGAGGTAGATTGGGTTTTTCACGGTGGAGTTATGGTGTCCTAGAGTGGTGCAGAACACTCTGGCTTTGCCGTAGGTGTTTACCCATGCCACGGGTTGAGTTCCTGCGTCTTTATCGCCATTGACTCCGGTGGCTAAAACCGATGTGCCGTCTAAAACTTTTTTGACGAAGTATAATTCGCCCTCAGTGGTCTTCCACTGCTCGGGCATGTCTTTAGTGACTGGGTGCTTTACATCCGTTTTAGTGACGGTGATAGGGATGTGACGACCGTGGCCGTGGCTGTGCACGCCAAGTAGCTTGTTCCATTCCTTTTCAAGAGGATTTCCAGGAAGGACAATGTGGTAAGAGTGCATGGTGCAATGCAGCCCGATAACGGGAACGCCCTGATCATGGTGCACTTTGCAAACTCGCTTGATGAATTCTGCATCGGGTTCAACGGCGTGGCAGATATTATACAGCACAACATCATATCCTTTGGCGAAGTCGGGGCTGTCGAGATACTCTTTGGCCGCTTCTTTGGTTTTGTGGTGCAGGGTTGTCCAGGTGCTGTTGACACGTTTGCTGACGCCTTCCGCGATGATTACTTTTTGGTTTTCGTAATCATGGTGGTTCTCACCGACGATTTGTAATACCTTGATAGGCTCTTTGTTAACTGATTCTTCGGCTTGGGCAAGAGGGGTTTCGGCTTGGGCAAGAGGGGTGATGCATAGCGCGATCACGAGGGCTGATTTGATCCTGTATTGTATCTTCATGTGGTGGTCGGTGTGGTGATTGGCGTGTTAGTCGTATTGATGAGATTGAGTGTTACGATAAGAGCCTTCATTAGGTTTTCGAGGAGTTGTGTAACAACTTATGGATGGCGGGTGAACGATGATCGGGCAAGGGGAAAACGAGAAAAAGAGCAGGTTTGAATGATGGCTTTTGGGCGGTTGAAGTATTTGTAAGATTCCCAAAGCGGGGTGGGTAAAGTATGATACGGCCATGTCTACAGCAAAGGATTCAGCATCATCAGTGGAGGAGGGCTCCAAGCACAGGGGGTCGCGCCTACCAGGCACTATTTTGGCTGTTTTTGGCGGCATGACCATGTTGATGATCACGGGTGTTGGCTGCTTTTACTTTCTCTATGAGAAGGCGGCCAAGGGGCCAGTGGAGATGATGGCAGAGGCTTTAAGTGGGGTATTTGGCACGGAGGTCGTGGTCAGTGGATCGACCGCGGTATTGGCAAAATCTGAGATCGGTGAGCTTGCCCTGGTGCAACGCAAGACCCAGGCAATCACCAAGTTCCAGACAACCTGGATGGGCAGTGAAAAAACCTTAATTGTGAGGGCGGATTTTGTGGTAAAGGCGGGGTTTGACCTGAGTGAGGGAGGCCAGTGGGGCATTCTTGACGGCAAGATCGATGGTCCTTTGCCAAGAGCTAAGGTGCTCAGTGTTGAGCCTGTGGGGGATTTTGAGGTCTATTATGCGGACAATGGTGCGATCAATCGACTTAGTCCACAAGATCATGCTCGTGCATTTAATTATCTCAAAAACCAAGCGCGGCAAGATGCCCAGCGCAGTGACATTGGCAAAGAGGCGGAGCGTGTATTGCTGCGCCGGATCAGTGACCGCATGGGGACCGCGGGTGAGGGGCTTACGTGGCAGAACGGAGTCTTGCCCTGACTCTAGTAATGGCCAGTAATGGGCAGCACTCAGCTCTAGTTCTTAAACAAGGGCAGCTCGGCCTCAAGGTTGACCTCTTTGGGAGCTATCAAATCAAATGGGCCTGCGTGAGGTGGCCGCAGCTTGCTTGCTAGGCTGACTGCCGTGATCACAATGATGGTGTCGTCATTGGTTTGACTCAGCTTGCTGACATGGAGCAGAGATGCAAAGTGGGGGGTGATACCCAATTCTAGCATGTCACCTTTATGGAAGCCCTTGTGTGAGTCAGAGTAGGGGGTCGGAAAGATGATTTCTGCGGTGACTGGGTAAGGGGATGGTTCACTATATTCATCAGCTTGTGTAAACGCCCGCATTTGCACGGCAAAACCATCCGTGATAAAATCGTCTTTGGTAAGCTTACGGGTTTTTGTTACCCGGTAGGTTCCTTCTAGGTAACTGCAGAAGGTTTTTTCACGAAAGTTGGTTAAGTAGCTGTGAAGCAGGCTGCGGTTGATGGTGCTCAGCTCTGGGGGGGTGAATACCAGGTAGCTTTTGCGCAGCGTGGGAGCTGAATTGGCTGGGTGCTTTGGAGCAGTTTGGGAAGTGTAGGAACGAGGCACGGGTAGGCGCTCGAGTTTCTTGAGGATCTCATAATTGCGCGGTATCTCAGGATTATTGAAGATCGAGATACAGAGTGACCAGCACAGTGCGGAGAAACAGGTCGCGAGGATGAGTGCCAGAAACCACCAGAACCACGGTGGCCGGCGGTTGGCCACACGCTCCATGAATGATGATTTAAATTCCCTTGGCACAGTGGATGAATGGATAGTGGATTGACGGAGATGAACAATTAAAAAATAGACGGAAGTCAAAACTACTGTTGGCTAATAAGCTCCATTACTATTAAGTTGGTTGCGTTGGAGGGTGAACATCTCGGACAGATGAACCTTTATTACGATGTCTAAAATTCAAATTCTTAATGATACTCTAGCCAGTCAGGTAGCCGCTGGCGAGGTCGTCGAGCGCCCTGCAAGTGTGGTCAAGGAGTTGGTTGAGAACAGTATCGATGCAGGGGCTCAGCACGTCACCGTTGAGATGCAGCGTGGTGGTACAGCCTTGGTAAAGGTGACGGACGATGCTTGCGGTATGAGCCGTGAGGATGCGCTGCTTTCACTTGAAAGGCACGCTACAAGTAAGCTCAAGAAGAGTGAGGATTTGGCCTCTATTTTGACTCTAGGTTTCCGCGGAGAGGCGGTGCCTAGTATTGCCAGTGTCTCAAGATTCCGGCTCTCCACACGTGAGCATGATAGCGTGGCAGGAACGGAAATCGTGGTGGATGGAGGTAGCCTGAGAGATGTGCGTGATGCCGGTATGTCAGCGGGTACCTGTGTGGAGGTGAAGCAAATCTTTTACAATGTGCCAGCGAGGCGGAAGTTTTTACGTGCTGAGAGCACCGAGTCAGCACATGTCGAGCATCAGGTGAGGTTACATGCTCTTGCGACGCCAGCAGTGCGATTCACCTTAATCAAGGACGGTCGTCAAGTGTTTGACCTGGCTGCCACAAGTGACTGGAGGGTTCGTATTTCTGGTCTTGCTGGGCAGCAAACGGCTAGCCATTTAATTCAGGTTCCTAACACATCAGGTAACGGAATGAAGGTCCAAGGCTATCTGCTGCCCGCTGAATATGCGAGGAAGGGAAAGCGCCAGCAGTTTGTTTTTCTCAATGGCCGCCCAGTCGAGGATTCAGCCGTGTCTCGTGCATTGAAAGATGGCTATCGTGGTGCGATCTCTGAAGGAAATCATCCCGCAGCTTGGCTGTGGATAGATATGGATCCAAGTTTGGTGGATGTGAATGTTCACCCTGCCAAAAAAGAGGTGAGATTTCATCGGCCTCATGAGGTCCGTGCGCTAGTGGCCTCTGCGGTGGAGCAGGCATTGAGAGTCAAAACCGACCCCTCTGTGGGGCATGTTTCCAGCGATACTGATGATTTTGCTCCGGTGCCGCACGCGGACGATTTTGTAGGAGAGCCAAACACTGAGGCGGCGAAACAGAATGAAGGTGGGTATGTAGAAAGAGGTGGAGAAGATAATCATGTTGTAACAGCTGCTGAGCAGCGCCCGAGTTCATTTCCCTACCGAGTTGAGCAGCAGCAGGACTTGGTGGACGGCTCGGGAGGTAAGCTTTGTGAGGGCCCCAATTTCAATATAATCGGACCTCTGCATGATCGCTATATCGTGCTCGAGGGTGATGAAGGGGCTATTTTGTTAGATCCTGTCGCTGCACGTGAGCGCATTGTTTACGAGCAGCTGTTGATGGCCGTGAGTGCTGATGGCGGAGCGATGAGTTCGCAGGGATTATTAGTCCCTGAGTTGCTAGAGCTGGAGGCTTTAGATGCCGAGTTAGTGATTCGTTATGCGGATCATTTTGCAGACGCGGGCATACAGGTTGAAGCATTTGGTGGTTCTACCGTGAAGGTGAATAGTGTTCCCAGTTTTCTTAAGGTGTCTGATGTGAGAGGCTTTTTACTCGAACTTGTTGATGAGCTTCATGAAACCGTCGGCACGCGTAAAGGCAAGGCGATGGCATATGAGACTTTTGCCCAAGGGGTCGCCAAAAGAGTAGGCAGGCATGAGCCCTGTAGCATCGATCATGCAGATGTTCTGCTGGCAGCGATGTTTGCCTGCGATCTGCCTTATTGCACCCCTGATGGCAGGCCAACTTTAATTCATATTTCTCTCAACGAACTCGATCGTAAGTTTGGTAAGTAAGGGCTTGTGAGTGGGCCATAGTACCAATAGAGGTGGCTATTTCAGGTAGAAAGTGTGCCTTGATGTGGTGGCGAAATCGGCGGGAAAATTCTGGATAAAATGCTTTTAGCGGGTTTTGTAGTCGGTATTCGATCCAATTTCTTGATTAAGTCGCTCGCTTTAAGTGGGTTGGGCTTTGTCTGTATGATGTGGAAATCAGTGTATTCTTCTTGCCAAAAGTGGATCCTCTTGTAAGTTGCGCCTTCACTTTTCTTTCTGTCGGTGGGTGTTGGCGCCCCGTTTCCATCGGCATTGAACGGGGCAACTACCGAAGTTTCAAAACCGAGGTGGTTCAATTAAAAGGAAATTAACCAAGGAACCTAACCTTAACCCAATAAAATAACATTATGCCTGCTACTGCAGAACTCGAAGCTTTGATCGATTCAAAGTTCCGTACATTTGAAGAAGGATCCGTTGTCAACGGAACCATTATCGCCATTAAACCCCAAGTTGTCCTCGTGGACGTCGGTTACAAGTCCGAAGGGGCTATCCCAATCGCAGAATTTGAAGACGAGGAAATCGAAGAGGGTGACGAAGTCGAAGTGCTTCTCGTAAAACTCGAAAATGACGAGGGCATGGTCGTGCTCTCCAAGGAGAAAGCCGCCCACCGCAAGAACTGGGAGAAAATTGTTGCTGTTTACCACGAAGGTGGACTTGTCAAAGGCAAGATCAAGAGTGCTGTCAAAGGTGGTCTCATGGTCAACGTCGGAGTCGAGGCATTCCTTCCTGGCTCACAGGTCGACATCATTCCACCGAAAGATCTCAACGAATATGTTGGCAAGGTCTATGAATTTAAAATTGTTAAAGTTAACGACGAACGTAAGAATATCGTTCTTTCTCGCCGCGAAGTTATCGAGAGTGAGCGCGCAGAAATGCGTCAGGACTTCCTCCAGAGCGTCAAGGTTGGCGACAAGGTCGAAGGTCAGGTTAAGAACATCACCGACTTCGGTGCCTTTGTTGACCTCCAAGGCATGGACGGATTGCTTCACGTTACCGACATGAGCTGGGGACGTATCAGTCACCCATCTGCTCTTCTTCATATCGGTCAGATGCTCGAGGTGCTTATCCTTGATGTTGATCGTGAAAAAGAGCGTGTATCACTTGGTCTCAAGCAAATGGAAGACAATCCATGGCAAGACATCGAGGCACGTTACCCAATTGGCACAGAGGTCGTGGGCAAAGTCACAAAGCTTCTTCCATACGGTGCATTTATCGAAATGGAGAGTGGCGTCGAAGGCCTTGTGCACGTTTCCGAACTTTCATGGGTCAAGCGTATCAACCGTCCAAGCGATGTGTTGGAGCTCGACCAGGAAATCAAAGCCGTTGTTCTCGGTATCAGTATCGAGGAGCAGAAGATCTCCCTCGGCGTCCGTCAGCTTGAGTCAAACCCATGGGATGAGCTCGAGGCTAAGTACCCAATCGGTGCTACGGTCAAAGGTGAGGTGCGTAACCTCACACCATACGGAGCCTTCCTCGGAATGGAAGAAGGTATCGATGGTATGATCCACGTTTCAGACCTCTCATGGACTCGCAAGATCAACCACCCATCCGAAGTCATCAAAAAGGGTGACGAGGTGGAGGCTATCGTGCTCAGTATCGACAAGGAAAACCAGCGTGTGTCTCTTGGAGTCAAGCAGCTTGACGGTGATCCTTGGTCAGAAATCGGTGGCAGCTTCAAGGTTGGCGATCTCGTCAAGGGAAGCGTTGCCAAGATTGCTAGCTTCGGTGCCTTTGTTAATCTTGAGAACGACATTGATGGTCTCATCCACATCTCACAACTCAGTGAAGATCACGTGGAGAAGGTCAAAGATGTCATCAAGGTGGGCGATGAAATCGAAGCCCGCGTCATCAAGGTGGACAATGTCGAACGCCGTATTGGTCTTTCCATTAAGGCCGTTAGCTACGATCCCGAGCAGCTCGAGAAGGAGTCAGCCAGCTTCGAGACCTTACGTCCGACCGGTGACCTCGTTGGCCTTGAGCAGGCTTTCAACCTCGCATCCTCTGGAGCTGCTGAGGAGTGGAGCCCAAGTGCTGAAGATAAAGACGAGGAGAAGTAATCTCCTGCTGATATCCTACCAATCAAACATTACGCCGCTGGAGCATTTGCTCTGGCGGCGTTTTTTTTTGTATCGTGTAAATGGTATAAGTGTATCGTCGTTATTTTTAAGACCATCATGTTCAGCCTTCAAAAATAGTTCTTGGTAAAGAATCACGCCATATGTATGGTGTTGTGTAATACATAATACATAATACATAATACCTAACAACCAAAAACAAATGACCACAGAACTTATGAACAACTTACGTCGCAAATTTCTTGAAAAGGTAAATCAATGCTTTTCCTCAGATTCGGAAAAGCATGCTGATGCTGAACAACTCCTTGAAAGTCAGATAAGCGAGGACGAGGTGAAGTTGGCTAGGTCATACAGCAATTTGTCAGCATCTGACCGGCGCCCCCGTTGGTTGATGCTTGCGCTGAGCATTGTCATGATTTTGGTGTGGATGGCACTTGTGTTCATACCGGCATACAGGCTTTCGAAGACTGGTGGTGACTTTTTATCAATAGTAGGTGGTCTTGTGCAATCTGTAGAGAATGACGGTATCACTGCGCTCGTGGAGAGTTCTTATTTCAGTGATCTTAGTGAGGCTGATACACTTTTTCTTTTCGGAGACTACAAGAGTGCTACTGAATCAGACCGACTCAAGGGCGCATGGGAATCCGAACCAGGTAACCCAGGATTGTATATTGAGTATGTTAATGCGTATCAGTGGGATTTCGAATCGTATCCTGCCGATATGTTAACGGTAGCCGAGCGGATTGATCCTGGAAATGCCATATTTCTAACCTATCAACTGACTGAAATGGCTGATGCTTGCACCCAAAAAGTTGATTCCGCAGAGAGTAGGTCTGCGCCCAGCACATCTCCAGTGTTACGAAAAGGAGTTAAGCACTATGCGATTACGGACATGACAAAACATCAAGCGGCAATGGATATCTTCTACACTAGTGTGACAATGCCAAGGCTTGAGAGTCACACACGCGCATTGCTAAAACGGCGCCTGCAACTCATTCAGCGGGACGAGCAGGACTGGCTGACGCGGTGGATGCCGCTGGGGTATCTTGCGATGCAAAGCAGCCATTCTTTACGATATCAAAAAGTGATGATGCTAATCAAAGCTGAAGCGTATCGCTGTGAGAAGGAGAAAGATGCGGAGGCATTAAAACGTCTCATTCATGCCTGGCAGGCGTTTTG
>Ga0209630_10002996_pt1 | contig 15689 bp, 15 predicted proteins | sample COG_01_FD_184745 | JGI IMG/M metagenome (GOLD analysis project Ga0209630, IMG submission 184745) | Pelagic Microbial community sample from North Sea - COGITO 998_met_01 (SPAdes) (version 2) | ecosystem: Environmental > Aquatic > Marine > Neritic zone/Coastal water | place: Helgoland, sampling... | reverse complement strand
TCGGTTTCCGTATCGAGTCGTTCTCCACCACATCCATCTTCGTCGCGGAGGACATTTTTTTTTTATGCAAAACGAGTATTTTTTGACGTGTGTTTTCGAGCAAAAAAAGAAGACATATTGAAAAGACGGTCCAAGTCCAAGACGCGGAAAAGGAGAAAGAAGAGGACGAAAAGTACGCGAAGAAGGTCGAGATATTATACGCCTTTATACGCGCGGTGGTAAGTCTCTCTTTCTCATTCATTCGTATTAAAAAAGTGTGTGTGTGTTTGTGTGATAGTTCTTTTCAGCGCCGCTCTTGGTCTACTGCTGTTCTTCCTCGTCTTCGACAAAGTCAGCGTATTCTTCGTCCGTTGGTTCTGGGCACCCTTTTTCGAGCAAGTAGTTTTCGCACTCGGAGTGCTCGTCGTAACGAGTGTAAGCGACTAATTTCCAGTCGTTAAGAGGCACTTTCGCCTCTTCGACTAAGTATTTAAGGCAATCGAAATGACCAAACTTTGCAACGATTGCCATACAGTCGATCTTTACCACATCCGCTATCTTTCGTTCTTCAACGAAATATTTCAAGATGTCTATGCGACCATTTCCTGCTGATAGTAGTGCCACTTCTTTTTCCGTCTCTCGCGAAGGTTGCACTTTGTCGAAAATAAATCGAACACAGTCGAGGTGTCCTCCATGAGCAGCTAGTTCACACGACTCTTTTTCATCACACGGGCAACCATTAGAGAAGCAGTACTTCAACATCTCGAGTTTACCTATATCTGCTGCCGCATTAATCGTCTGTTCATCCCACTCGCACTGTTTCACTTCTCTCGCCCATTTGAGCAACTCGAGTTTGTTCGTTCCAGCGACTTGCTTGCAAAACCAGGCTTGATCTCTCACCGTTCCATCTTCAAATTTCTTTCCCCAGGCCATGTGATTCCACGCCCATTCCAACGTCGAAATGGATGAACATTCGTAAATACCCCAACTTAATTTCGATACCTTTACCCCGGCGTACTCAAGCACACCCCGACTCTCTCTATTCACCTTCGAAAAGAAAAACCGATCCATCAAATTCAATTTCGGAATCACATGCGAGACAAAAACATCCTTATGATGCAACACCAACCCGTTCCAAAGAGGTGACGACGAGCTCGTTCTCTGAGAAGAAGAAAGCAGGAGATCCCCGAGGTGTGCAATTGTCGCCCTCGCCTTCTCGTCCTCCTCTTCCGAAGAAGAAGATGAGGAGTAGTTCAGTGTATCCCACTTGGAATAATCGATGATGCGAGACATGCGAGACACTGTTTTGGAGGGAATTCGAACGTTTCGGAAAAAAGAAAATTCAAGAGAAAAAAGCGAATAAGAATGACGAGCACCACCCAATCATCATCATCGCTCTCCTTCACCTCCTCTTTCAAAACAGCATCGTCCTCGCGAAAACAACGACAACAACGACGACGACGAAGAGCGCACTCCTTGAACGACGAACTCGTCGTCAAAGCTGCTTCAACGAAAGATGAATTCGTCTCTGCGTTGAACGCGAAATTCGCCATCCCAACCTCCGTCTCGTTTTTCGATGATGAATGCGATGAAACAAAATCATCATCCCCGTACGTTTCTTTGACGCACAAAAACGGGTCCACGGCGAAAGTGTACCTGTTTGGCGCGAATTGCGCGTCTTGGACGCAACCGACGGGCGACGAGGTTTTGTTTGTGAGACCAGATGCGAAATTTGATGAATCGGTTCCAATTGCGGGTGAGTCGTTTGTTGTTTCAATTTAGGTGATTTTTAGACGCTTACCACCCGCGTTTCTTTTTAAACAGGTGGAATCCCGATATGTTTCCCGCAATTCGGAATGAACGGTCCAATGTCGCAACAACACGGGTTCGCGCGAAACATGCGATGGGAAGTCATAGGCACCTCCGCGGACGTGAATCCGGACGACCCGGAACCGGCGGTTATGTTGTCGCTGAAATCGAACGAGGAGACGAGGAAGATGTGGCCGTTTGAGTTTGAGTGCACGTACGAAGTAACTTTAAGAAGGGAGAAGTTGAAATGCGAATTTTGCGTGAAGAATTGCGCGGATGATTTGAAAGATGAGTTGGAGTTTACCGCGGCGTTGCACAGTTACATCGAGGTGGTGGACGCGACGGATTCGGAAAACGTGTACGCCAAAGGGAACTTGAAGGGTAAATCGTACATGGATAAAGAGATAGACGCGAAGAATCCACCGTTGATGACGTGCGACAAAGATAGGGTGACGTTTGGTACGAAACTAGTGGACTCGATATTCTTGAATACAGATCCAGAGGTGCTTTTGCACGTCGGTAACGGCGCCGCGGTGAGCGTGGAAAACACGACGGGGTGGAGGGACCACGTGATTTGGAATCCACACGAAAACATGCCGCAGTGCTATAAACAATTCGCGTGCGTGGAAAGTGCGTGCGCGGTGAAACCAGTGGTACTCCCAGGAGATGGGTACGTATGGAAATCGGAGATGAACTTGACCGTGGTGACTTTATAAACTACTCATCCTTTTATAATTGGATTACTGCCGCGCCGCTTTAGGAACTAATATGACTACCAGTACACAGTATGTACTCTTTCTTTCTTTCTCTTTCACTCATCTTCGTCATCATCAAAAGCCGTCGACTTCTTTCCGATTACTCTATGCATATCATTCTCGTTGCGGCCCAACCAATAAACGCCCCGATGGACAAGACGAACAACATTTCCTGCGTTTCCGACACCGACTCGTCACAACCTCCCGTCAACGCTGACGTGGAGCTCTTTGACTGCAAATCGCTCAATTTTTTCGTCAATCTATCTTTCGATTTCTGAACCTTCACGTATTCGTCCTCGAGTTCACCCAAGACTTTGCAGTATTCGCGCAAAATAGTTGCATTGTGGCTAACTTTCGAGGATATAGTCAATTCAGTCTCGGAAGAAGGAAACGGATTTTGAGTATTCGTCGGTACGTTTGACTGCTGCTGTTGATGTAACGCATCCAACCAAATGACGTTGCTTTTCTTGGCTTCATCGTTGCTTGGTTTAGCGACGTGCTCGGCGTGCTCGACGGCGTCTACGAACTCGCTATTACGACGTTGTTTAAACATGTATTCGTCTGCGTGCCTTTTTGTGAAGGAGAAATTCTATTTTTGGCTTCCTCTTTCTCTCTCATTCTCTCTATTTGCAAAAAAAGCAACGAAAGAGTATCACTGGTATCGATTTTTAATCTTACACACTAAAACGGTAATATCGTCTTTCTTACCGCCGTTATATACCATATCGAAATGTTCCGTAGCCGCTAAACTGTACGGCGTCGTTCTCGATCGATCGTTCGCGTGTTCAAAAGCTTTTTGGGTCAACTCCTTGGCGCACGCGTCGACTTCTTTCTTATTCAAGAACGCTTGATTCGAACCGAGAGATGATGACGATGATGATGATGATGATGATGATGATGTTGATGCGGAGCTAGATTTTATGCGGTTTTCGATAACCGCAAGTATCTCTTTTTCAGAGACATTATCCCACAGTCCATCTGTGCCGACGACAATCACGTCGTCGTTTTCTAAGAAGAAGGTGGACAACATCGCGTCCGACGGCTTATCGGTAGCCTCATGATGACCGAGTTGAAACGGGCGACCGAAATCGTGTTCTTGAGGAGGAGAACGATACGCGATGAACCTTTGCGGCTTTCCATCATCATTGCTTTCATCTTTGCTCAACAAGTACGGAGCGGTGTTGCTAGTAGATGATGATGATGATGACGACGACGAAGAAGAAGAAGAAGAAGAAGAAGCGTCTTGATTCAATCTGGCAACCAGATAGCCGCTGTCGCCAATGTTTGCCGCATTCAACACGCCCAATCGCGGGTCTAATGTGAGTAATACGCACGTCGTGGACCCTTTCACGTTCTTTTCTGCGACAACTTGGAACGCTCGTTCAAGCATAAACAATGGATGGGTGGTAGACTTTGAAGCTTCTGAAGAAGACGATGAAGCGGCCTTATCTGACAACGCATCCGTCGACTTTGATCCATCTGCAACTTTTGAACCGCTCAAAAATGTCTTCGCAGCTTCTCTCAATAGCGCCCTGGAATATAAACCAGCATCCACGCCTTCCCATCGCCACATGTACACGCCATCTGCGACGCCTAATGACAACTCGTTGCTGCTTTCTAAATCATCGTTCTTTGTCTCGACGAAATACGCGTCCTCGCCGCCGTACCCAAACGATTTCGACATTTTTGCCCTCGCACCTTCTTTAATCTTATCTTGGTGAGGAATCGTCGCCGCTCCGACGTCAAAGACGAAATCGCCCTTTTCTCTTCTCACTTTCATCCTCTGTTCTCTTTCTAACGCGACTTCAAAGTCATTCTTTACCGTCGTCACTTCCAAATCTCGATTATACGGCGACACCGTATCGTCCGCATCGGACGGTCCAAACCAGTCTCGACAGGTAAACTTATAAGACTCGTTCGTTTTCTCGCATTTGACACCGATATCTTCTAAAAACCACCCTCTCCCAGTGGACGTGCTATCTGGCAACAATCTCACCCTCGCCCTCCGAATCGGTCCTAAATGCGCAGCCACAGCCACCCGAAACGGCAACGTCGACCCTCGCGCGAATCCAGGCGCATCTCCCGCCGTGTACTCCAAATCAAACGGATACGTAAGTCCATCTTGGCCGATCAAAATCACGTTCACTCTCCCGGAAGTCCCAGCACCTCTGCACGCGCCCGTCGTCACTTCCAATCGATAGATGGCGTTGGCAAACGACGACGTCGCCGCGGAGGTTATGGTGGTTACGGAAGCCGCTAACGGTTCGCCCGTGTTGAGTATATCGTGACCAACTGTTTTTGATATCGTCGCGTAAAAAAAGAAGAGAAGAGAGGTGAGTAAAAGTATGCCGGCGGCATACGCATTCCCGCGACCGCCATCCGAATGTGTAAATACTCTCACCTTTATACTGTCGCTTATATCCAAAATTAGGCGCGATAAAATTCTCGTTCACGACTGGGTCCGTGTTCTCGGAATACTCAAACTGAATTTTCTCTCGCTCGTTGCTCTCGTCGTCGCAGTTGTTGTTATTATTATTATTTCCAGCCGACGACGACATCCCTTTTCTAAAAGTTACATTTTCGTCCTCGGGGAGACATTTCAACGACCGACGACGAATGAGATGATGATTCGTCGAAGAAGAACGAAAACAACGCGACGACGACGACGACGTAAACGATGCCAAAGCGATTAAAAGAGCGCTCAAAGAACTTTGCGAGTATCCGTCAACACCGAGAACAAACCGACGTGCTGCACTCGAGAGACGTCAACGCTCTCATTTTCGCGAGAGATGCTTTTCGCAACAACATCAAGAGCGCTCCTTTCTGTGCGTAGGGGGTGTCTGCTTTTCTTTTCGTGTGAAATGGTGTGAAGTTTGAAAAAAAACCGTCGAACGGTGAACAAAAAACGTAAAAGAGAGCTAGTAAATTTCTTCGTCCTCGGAGTCGTATAACGTTCCGTGTTCGTATCGCCAACCAGGTGTGAGAGGACAGTTGTTGTCGAGGAGGTATTGTAAACATTCGGGTTGTTTGCAGTAGTGCGCGTCTCGTACGGCCCAATAGTTCCACGGCGCTTTGGCGGTTTCGCGCAAGTACTTCAAAAAGTCCAAGTGACCTTCTCTGGCTGCATACGCACACGCAACTTCGTCATATTTATCAAACTTACTCTCAATAAGATATTCGAGTATGTGGAGATGACCATTTTGATGCGCCCAAGTGGCAGTTCTCAAATCCCACTTACACTTTTTCTCCTCTCGCGCCCACTTGAGCAACTCGAGTTTATTCGTTTGAGCAACTTGCAAGCAGAAAGATGTTTCGTTCCACAAGTATCCCGACCACCACGATTTATTCTCCCACGCAAACTCCAAAGTCGATATCGACGACATCTCTCTCACTTTAAACCTCTTCTTCAAATCCCCCGCGCGTGACGATCTCTTAATCAACGCTCTCGTCTCCTCATTCACGTCGTACAAGAATTTGATATCAGTCCCATTCAGTCTCGGAAGAATATGCGTGAAACAAATATCGTCGTTATTATTCACGATCAAATCCCACAACAAAGAATCTCTCCGACCAACCTTCCTCTTCCCCAATCTCGTCGGCACAGCTCCACTCGACACATTCATATCGAATACTCCACGAATTAGCCTTCTTCTTTTACTCTCTCTCTCTCTCTTCTTCTTTTTTTATATCGCGATATAATTAATGATGATCTCGCATGTCCATTTCCTTCAAAAGGAGGCGTTTTTTTTCTTGGAATTTTCTCCATTTTGACGCACAAAAACGACGCTCTAAATTAATACGAAGAAATGTCATCATCGGCCGCACCGTCGTCCTCCTCCAACGCGCAACCGCGCAAACGAGACGAACTCCACGAACTCTCTTTACTCCTCAAGAAATACGCCGGTCAATCCTCCTCGTCGTCCGGGGCAAATCAATCCGCGGAGGAGAAACGACGAGGGATTTTTCAAAGGTGTGTCGTTCTAACTACTTTACATTACTTTACTGACAACATCATCCCCTCTCTCTCTTTAACAACAACAGAGTGATACAAGCGTTAACGGCAAACATCGACCTGTCCTCATTATTCGCGGACGTTCTCATGAACGCGGCGACCGGGGACATCGCGACGAAAAAAATGTTGTACCATTACATCGGCGTCTACTCGGACACGTCGAAAGAAAGCGAAGAACTGGCGATGATGACGATTAACACGCTGCAAAAAGATACGAAACACGAAGATCCAACAATACGAGGGCTAGCGATTCGGTCGATGACGAGTTTGAGGAGCAAGAGTTTAGTGGAGTATTCGATCGAGTGCGTGAAGGAAGGGTTGAGGGACGCGCATCCGTACGCGAGGAAAGCGGCGTGCCTGGGGTGTTTGAAAGTGTATCGGTTGTGTTGCGCTTCTTCTTCTTCCGGAAGAAATGGAGCGGAAAATGAGGACATTTTGAATGCGTTTACAGAATCTGGGATATTAGCAACGGTTGAGAAACTTTTACTCGAAGACCGCGACGCGAACGTCGTCGCTAACGCTTTAGTCACCGTCGTGGAAATCTTTGGAGAATCCGACCCGCGGTTACAAAACGTAGCTTTACTCACCGCGTTGACGAACAAAATCCGCGACTTTGGCGAGTTATCGCAACATTTAGTCTTGAAACTGACGCATAGCTACGCCGTCTTGGCGAACGATGCGAGCAATAGTAAAAAAGTACCGCCGTTGCCGGACGACGTGAAGTACCAGTGGATGAACAGTCTCGAGTCGCGAATATCCTCGCCGAACACTTCCATAGCGTTAGCCGCCTCTCGAATCTTTCTCGAGCTGACCAAGAATGACCCGTCCACGCATCAACGCGTATATGAACGAATTAAACCGTCTCTGTTAACGTTAGCCACCGCGCAAACGAGCGGCGTCGAAACGTCCGCCGTGGTTTGGGCGCACTTGAAACTCCTCGCCTATCGGGCGCCGATTGCGTTCGTCACGGATTATAAGTCGTTTTACGTCCGAGTCAACGCAGATTCGTTCGAAATTAAAAGATGCAAGTTGAGAACGTTATCGTTAATCGCCGACGCGCAAAATTGCACGCGAATAGTCGACGAGTTGTTCGAATACGTCAACGACGTCCAAGACGAACACTTTGCGAGATTGGCGATGAAAGCCATCGGTCGCGTGGCGAGGAAGAAGAAGGAGAGTTTTGCGATGATGGACGCAGAGAAGAGGTTGATGGTGACGAAGAAAATATGCGATGTGTTTGTGGAAACGACTTCGCCGAGCTCGAAAGCGGATAGTTTAATCGAAATTGGTATGTGTTTGCGACAATGCGCGACGAGTCAAGATGGAGAAGAAGAAGAAGAATCGAAAGAGTGTCGATCCATTTGTTGCCAAGCTATTGAAAGCGCGTTAGAATCCGTACAGTTTTCCGTGCTTGATATGTTTCCTCAAGCGCACAGTGGTGTTGTTTCAAGCGCGACGACTAAATCTATAACAAGAGCTCGATCGATATTGTTATGGCTCCTGGGTGAATTCGGCGCTTCTGGTTTTATCGACTCCGCACCGTACGCGTTAGAATCTTCGATTGAGAACTTACCAGAGGAAGTGTATCCATCCATTCGAACGGAAACGTTCTTTGCATCCTTAAAATTGTTTTGCAAGCGCGCGCCGGAAATGAGGAAGGCCTTTGAGACGTGTTTGAAGTGGTGCGCGACGGAAGATTCGGACTCGACCGCGCGCGCGACCGCGAGCGTATACGGAAGCTTGATGTGCTCCTCCTCGTCGTCTAGGAAGATTGCTAACGATTTACTTTTAGCCCACAGTAAATTGGGGTCGGTGCAGTTCAGCGAAGAGTTGGAAGAACAAGAACGATTCGATCGTTTATTCAATGAGATGGACACGCTGGCGATCACCTACGAGCTCGAAGAGAAGAAATTTATCGATGGTAGTAGTTTAACGAAAACGGAAGAAGAAGAGGAAGAGACGATTCGACAACGAGCGCAGCAGCGACAACAACAATTAGATCAAGAAACGTCTCTGTTACAGTTCGATGACTTTGAAGCGGCGGACGACGAAAATGAGAGAGAGTCATCATCATCGCTGAATCCGAATCCGTTCCTCGATCCGTCTCAATTTCAACTCAATTGGCAACTCTTTCCAGAAGTCGCGAAGAACCAATCCGTGATGATTTCTCCATCACTCGGCGCTTTAATAACGCAATCGACGTCGGTTTTCATCGATCGATTAAAATCGAACGGGTTCGTTACGGCAGCATCCGGCGGCGACGCGACGCAAATGAAATTTTACGTTTACACGCAAGCGACGACATCGGCAAAATGGTATCTGATTGAATGCATCGCGGCTGCGAATAAGTGCGATTGGACGATGAAAAGTGATTCTGTTGATAAACTGGAGGTGGATACAGTGTCGTCCCTGTTCAATTCTAGTCTGTTGTAATCTCTACATTTTGTACAATGTCGTGTTTAGTTCACAAGTTTCAATTTCCCAAGTTCTCGTAATCGTTCTAGTCGTACTTCGCCTTCGCTTTTGGAACACATTAAAGTCAAAGTAACGTCGTCGTCGATATCGTTAGTACCATCTGATCGACTTTTTTTCGACGGCGGAAACCAACAGGCGATGGTCACCGGACTAACTGCCGCGACTTCTTCCTCCACTAATTTCCTTTTATTCCCAGATCCTGAACTCTTCGCTCGCACCGCTAAGATGACGCAGCCTCTTTGGCATTCGCTCAGGACTTTTTTCTTCGTTTTGTCGTCGATACACAGCGGCGCGTTCTTCGATGTTGTCAATATTTTTTCTTGTTGTCTCGCTAACATGCTTTCCAACTCTTTAGGCGACACGCGCACGACTTGCTTCGAGATGGAGTCTTGGAACAGTTCACAGCCCGTTTGCGTGAAGCGGAACTCGCAATCGATATCGTCGGTTTGACTTTTTAATCCTTTCTTTACCGCTTGTCGCTCAAAGCAGCACAAGCCACATGCGAGGATTCGAAGTTTTTGTTGTTCTTGTTGATTTCTGCTGCACTTATCGAGAATCAATTTCGCGCCTTTGGAGAGACAATAGAGTCGTTTCGGCACAACGTCGGTATTGTTTCTTGTGATTATCTCCACCCCTCCGTTCTCTTCCTTCTTTCTCGCATCAAATCCATACTTTGCTTTTATTCGTTTAATGACTGCTTTGAATTCTGTGTCTGTTTTTACGCAAAATACCGGCGCAATCTTTGCACTCGCCCACTTTTTGGTGTTCGCGTTCGTCGTCCTCGATAACTTTTGTTCTTCTTTCGCGTCGATGTCAATCATTTCCGTCGGTAACGGTTTCATTTTTTCAAAGACGGCGACGAAGAAGCCGCCGGTGTCATTCAAATCCGGGTGAATGCGGAAACATCTGTCCAGATTGTGTTTGTGATTGTTGGTGTTAGCGAACATGCTCTTTCTTATTTTACTTTTTTGGCCTGCTCTGTTGTTGTTGTTGTCTTTAAGATACGAATCGTACGTATCGTACCATCTCCCGTTTTTTAAATCTTGGACGGACCATTTCGTCAAACCAGGCAATCGTTTCAAATCTGGCAGCATTTTTGAGCAGTCGACTAATTTGATCGCGCCTCGGCTTCTCTGCAGCAACTCCACGACGACTGCTTCGTTTTCCAACGGATTTAGAGAGCACGTGCTATAGACGAGCCTTCCCCCGCCGTCGTCGTATTTCAGCAATCTCAACGCCCTGGTTGCGACGTTCACTTGAATCGAGTGTAACTCTACGCCGCTCGAATTCGACCACTTCTTCCATAAATCCGTACTTTTACGCAACGTCCCGTCTCCCGAACAAGGCACGTCGCAAAGGATTCGATCGAACGTATTCTCCAACTCTAATGGTAACGTTTGCGCGTCGTGATTTACGACTACTAAATTCTTCGCCGCCGCTTCCAGTCGATAACATCGATGCGTGAGTAAATTCGCGCGCTGTAACGAAGCGTCGTTCGCGACGACCGCGCCGGATGCGTTCTTACTCAGCATAACTTCTAATATTTGGGACGTTTTCGAACCGGGAGATGCGCACGAGTCCAGGACTAAGTGACTCGGTTTTACGTCTAACAGTTTCACCGGAATCATCGAGACGAGTTCTTGCCGGCTCAAATCGCCGCCTTCGTTCGCGCGCGCTAAAAACTGATGCACGTTTGGATGTTTTGTTTTCAAATCATTTTCGTTTCCACTTCCGTTAGTTTCGTTGTTTACGAAACTGTTATCGATTTGAAACGTCCGCGGGTCGTTTAAGAACGAAATCGTTCGAACGTGTAGTACGTCCCGTTGTTGTTGTTGTTGTTGTTGTTCGCTTTCGATGATTCTTTTCAGCGCGTTGATGGTGCACTCGGTGTGCAAGTTTTTCGTGATTCGAAACGTGACCGGTAACGGTTTCGATAACGTTTGAAGCAACGATTGGAACGCTTTTTCGTCGTTCGAGAAGAGTTGATGCCGGTAGTAGCTTTCGAAATGCACGTTGTTTGAGTGCGATGGATTATTATGATGATGATGTTGATGCGACGACGACATAGTATCAGTGGTGGTGTTGTTTCGTTTCGTGCATTTTTAGTGGCGGCGTACAGAGGAGGAGGAGGCGATTTGGCTTGTAACGGCGTCGGTCGTTCGCGAATGACGTAAGATGGGAACATCATCCGTAAAAAGTATCTTCTAAACCTAGTATTCGTAGTATTCTACTCATGCTCTTTTTTCTACGCCAGCTCTTTCTTTCTATATCCTATCGTTAATCTCTCTCTCTAAGTACCGAACCTTTGAAAAGACCGCAAGTAGTCTCGCAAAATCTTCTTTTGCGTCGATGTATCCTTCATCCTCTTCAAGGACTCCACGTGCGCTAACTCGCACTTGGAGAGTAAATAACCCGGGAATTTACCGACCGAGAAGATTTGGCTGACGGAGACGAGGAGTTCCGGAGTTGGGAGTTGGTTTTTGAGGAAATTTATTTTCAATTCGCGTTCGATTAACGCGACAGTCGCCGGCGGAGGCCTTCTTGTTGATGCGTCCTTTTTCGATGACGAAGAAGACATGGATACAAGCGAGGATAAAAACGCCTCTTTCTCTTCGTCGGTCTTCATTTGCCGTTTTCTCAACGATCGCGTGAAACTCGAGAGGATGTCGTATCCCGTCGAAGGCGTCAGGATGATGACATCCATCGGTTTATTCTTCTTCGTCTTCTCTCTCTCCGTCATCGTCGACGTCGATGTTCTCCTCCTCTGACGCGCCGCAGAGGATGATGCCGACCGCGTGACCCTTCCGCCGTTATTCTCAAAACCATTCGCGAACAAACCGTGATTTTCTTCTCCCTCTTCTCCATTCTCTTTGCCGCTGGAACCTCCCAAAACGTACTCTCCAACCGTCTCCATCGTCCTCGTCGAAGACGACGAATACCGCTTCACGCGAACGTTCCGCCGCGCGTGATGACTATTACCACTACTCCTATTACCACCACCATCTAAAAAACACTCCTCTACGTATCTCTCTAACAAATATTTCTCCTCGTCTGAGTGTCTTCCACCAATGTCGAAATAAAGCACCATCGATTCGCACGCCGCTTCCGTCGCCCAAAACGTCACCGTCTCTCGCAGTGCTTCTTTGACCATCTTTTTCTCATCGTCTCTTCCCGTCGAGAAACCACCACCGCGAAAGAGTGAGACTAACGAAAACGACTTTGTGCGCGACGACACCAAAACGTCCGCACCGAACGCGAACGCGACGCACTTTGGAGGTTTCGTGGGCGCTTTTCCTTTCGTCGGGGTGTGCTCGTTCTTCTCGTCTTCACGTTCGTCTTCTTTTCCATTCCTTTGACGCGCGACAAAAAGAAAAAGAAGGAGAGACTTTCCGACGCGCACCGCGACGAGAAAGAAGACGACGACAAAGAACGAGGACATCATGGTGGGGTCGTCGCAGACGAGGGCGATGTTCAAAAACACCACTTTTGCATCTCGTCTTCTTCTCTCCGCGGAAAAAGTACGTGTTCGTGGTACACTTCGTTGGTGGTGTCGAGAGATTTTTTGTTTGAGGAGTTTCGCGTTGTGTGTGCACAAAGTTGATGAAAAATGTGTCTCTCTCTCTCTCTTCGTAATACAATCGAACGAACTTCTCAATGGAAACTGTTCTCCTCCTGAGACTCTCGCGCTCGCACGCTCTCGGCAAAAGCAGCGTATTCTTCGTCCGTTGGTTCTGGAGACCCTTTTTCGAGCAAGTAATTTTCGCACTCGGGGTGTTCGTAATACCGAGCGAAAGCGATGTATTTCCAGTGGTGAAGAGGCACTTTCGCCTCTTCGACTAAGTATTTGATACAATCGAGATGGCCAAACACTGCAGCGCTGGTCACGCAGTCACTCTTTACCACATCCGCTATCTTTCGTTCTTCAACGAAATATTTCAAGATGTCTATGCGACCATTTCCTGCTGCTAGTAGTGCCACTTCTTTTTCCGTCTCTCGCGAAGCTTTCACTTTGTCGAAAAGAAATCGAACACAGTCGAGGTGTCCTCCTGCAGCAGCTTGAATGCACGACTCTTCTTCATGACACGGACAACCATTAGAGAAGCAGTATTTCAGCATCTCGAGATATCCTTTACGTGCAGCCTTATTAATCGTCTTCGCATCCCACTCGCACTGTTTCACTTCTCTCGCCCACTTGAGCAACTCGAGTTTGTTCGTTCCAGCAACTCCCTTGCAAAACCCGGCTTGATCTATCACATTTCCATCTCCATCTTTCTTTCCCCAGGCCATGTGATTCCACGCCCATTCCAACGTCGAAATGGATGAACATTCGTAAACAATCAAACCTAATCCCGATACGTTTACCCCGGCGTATTCAAGCACACCCCGACTCTCTGTATTCACCTTCGAAAAGAAAAACCGATCCATCAAATTCAATTTCGGAATCACATGCGAGACAAAAACATCCTTATGATGCAACACCAACCCGTTCCAAAGAGGTGACGACGAAGAAGAACAAAGCGAGAGCTTCTCCAGCGCTGCTCCGCTCCTCGCAATTTCCATCTCCTTTTCACCCTCCTCGTCGTCGTCTTCTTCTTCTTCGGAAGACGAAGAGTACTTCAGTCGATCCCACTTGGAATAATCGATGATGCGAGACGACATGTGTGTTTTTTTTTCGTGTGTGTTTTTCTCGCGCGTCTCGATTCGAATTTTGTTGTAAGACTCACGAGTAAGAATGAGACACTCAGGAGTACCCACGAAGCACTTAAACCCTAAACTTTTACGTGCGTCTTTCTTACTCCTTAGGGTGACCACCAACTGTATAAACCCTAAACCATACAAAGTCTTCTGCGAGGGGCAAAAAATTCAAAAACGCACCAAAACTTTACTTGTCGCGTGCTCGCATCACACATCTCTCGCCTTTACGCGCACACTTTGCTTTGTCGCGCCGCATTTTATACGCGCGCAAAAACCTCGAAGAGAGAGAGAGAGAGAGACAGTCAGAGCGTAAAAGAGAGTTTTTTCTCGACTTAACTGCGATTTAGTACAACAACAACAAATAGAATGGATTTTTTATCTCCACCCAAAATGTCTTCGTTTCCCAACGTGAAGAAGCTGCTCCACGTTGGAAACGACGAAGAAGAACAGCATCATCATCATCATCGCGCGAGAGAGGAAGAGAAGAGAAGAAGACAAAGAACGGGTGATGATACTACGACTACTCTTACGAATAACGATGATGCCGAAAAGTCTGTGATGAAAATGATTAAGAAAGCGCTGGTGCTGATTTCGGAGAAGATGTGTGATGACACCAAAGGAGGAGAAAGCGACGCCGTCGCGCGATTGGGAGCGTACCTCTCCGAAGGAAAGAATTCGAACGTCGCGATGAAAGGAGGAAGCAAAGTTCAATTTTTGCTCTCGAAGATGCAACCTACGCGCGAAAGACGATGGATTCCGTCGGCGAAGAATTTGTTGCGATTGAAATGTTTGAACGACGAGGGAAAAGAGATTGAAAAAGAGAGCGATACAGAGGATACGATTTTGTATTTGGAGTGGAAGAGCGCGTTTTACGAGCAGTTATGGATGGAAGAGAGGACGTTGAGAGAGAAAATGTCTTCGTCTTCGTCTTCGTCTTCGAAATCGTCGTCGTCCTTCGTCGTTGGCGGGTCGAAGAGGAGCGACGATAAAAGCTTGTCGAGTCCTGATGGACCTTTGCTGAGAGAAGGGTACGCGAGGACGCCGAGTACGGCCGGGAAGACGAGCGAAAAGACGATGAATTCACTCGATGGTGAGCTTGAGGAGTGCGATTACAGAGAGTGGAATCGTATCACGAGGTCACCGGTTTTAAAAAATACTCGCGCGTGCGCCGCCACGCACTCGAATCGAAGCAGCGTGGACGACGGTAACTTGGTCTTGCCCATTTCCAATTTGCTAGAGACGCTCGTGTTAGAAGAAAAAGAGGAAGGAGAGGAAGAAGAAGAGGGATTGAGAGAAGAAGGCGTGATAACGCCGCGTCCGACGAATGACAAGAACAACCTCGGCGACGAGGACGACGACGAAAATTTTCAGTTTACGTTTCGCACGCCGGAACAATCGAATAAAAATAAAAAGGATCCGCAACATTTGACCCCACCGGGAGCACCATTGCGCGTTAGAAATAGTTTTAGGCGAGTTGAAGAAGAAGGAGGAGGAGGAGGAGGAGGAGTTGGAAGAGCTCAATTCGGTACTTGGAACGCTGACTTTTGTACCAACTTCGAATGCGGCGAAGAACAGGCGCCGAGGAGATCTTTGTTTTAAAAATGTATTTATGAAAGAAGAAGAAGAAGAAGAAGAGAGAAAAGAGAAGAAGAAGAGAGAGTTTGCATGAACGCGCTGGTACCGTGTTGCACACCGCGCGTGTGACTTTACTAATGAATCAATTGTATATGTTTGTATATGTGTATGTAAAATTCGCCTCTCGTCCAAAGAAACGCAGTTAAGGAAAGGAGTCACTCATTACTTTTTGCCTTTTGGTCCGTTATCCATCCACATGGGTTCTCTCGTGTCCTCGTCCTTCCCGATGTACGCGTAACGGTCGTTTGCGTACGTCGAGTTTGCGTTTGCGTACTTCGAATGCTCCCAACCTTGGATCACGGTCGGTTCTGATTGGGTGTTGGAATTTC
>Ga0209630_10002995_pt1 | contig 15689 bp, 10 predicted proteins | sample COG_01_FD_184745 | JGI IMG/M metagenome (GOLD analysis project Ga0209630, IMG submission 184745) | Pelagic Microbial community sample from North Sea - COGITO 998_met_01 (SPAdes) (version 2) | ecosystem: Environmental > Aquatic > Marine > Neritic zone/Coastal water | place: Helgoland, sampling... | reverse complement strand
AAAAACTGCTATCGTTCACGAGCAACAACTCGCCTCTTTCTAACGCGACGAACGTCGCTCGCAACTCCGGAAGTCGTTCCACGGAAACCGCGTTTCTTCTTCTCTTCTTGGATTTGCTTTTATTTTCTTCGTCTTCTTCGTCTTCCTCCTCCTCGGTATCTTTCAACAGAATCATCCTCCTTTTTGTCGTCGCATCGTGTTCTTCTTCTTCTTCTTCTTTCCCATTTTCAACAAAACACCGAGCGCGAACCACGTGTCCGCTTTCCAAACAAACGAATGCGTGCTTTCGCTCTTCGTCCAAAGACGGCGCGCAGGAGATTGTATTCGTATTCTTACGTTGTTGACTTTTCCTCCTCTCCTGTTGTGATTCTTCATCTTCGCCGCCGACGAATCCGCTTTTGTCGAATTCGTCTTCTCGGACGGTGAAAGAGGAGGAGAAAAATGTCTTCGTTCGCGCGAGAGAACGAGACGAAGGAAGCAAGTTTCTCATTACGTATTTATATATATCGCGTCTTCTTTTGCGGTAGGTTATGAGTGCTTCTCCTGTTGTTACGCGATGTGTCTTCTTCTTCTTCTTTTTATGTTTCTGCGCGTCTTCTTCTGTCGGTTTTTTAAGTGCTTTTTTTATTCGTAGTGCTCTCAAACTAAAAATGTACCTACGAGTACGAGTACTAATTGCGTCATAACAAACAAGCGACGCTCTCTTTGACGCCGTTGACTTCTCGACTGTTCAATCGGACGTGAGTGCCGTTTACGGTGACCTTAGCTTTGGCTTCTTCTTCTTCTTCTTCTTCTTGTTCTTGTTCTTCTTCTTCATCTTTGTCGTCGTCGTCGTCAAATTCGTCCTCGTCTTCTCGCAGAAGAACAGAGTTTGGCGGCTGTTCGTCCTCGTTCTCGGTATCGTCCTCGGTATCCTCTGCCTCGTTTATATCGTTGTATTCTAAATCTAAAGCTAATTCTTCGTTTCTTGTGGTAAGAAAGTTCGTGTCGCGCTCTCGCTCCATTTTTTGTTTCTTCCTCGGCGTAAACGCGTCCGATTCTAGGACAATCTTCTCGTCGTCGCCCTCGTCGCCGAGTTCGCGAGGGGGAAATAGAGCTCGTATCGGTGCGCCTATGGGTGCTCCTGGAATCCATTCTCCTGGCTTTGCTTTTCTCCACGCGATAGTATCTTCTTCTTCTTTTTGTCGCTTCTTGTTGTTGTTTTGCGTTTTTGCGTTTTTCTTTTTATTCTTACTTCCTCCTCCATCCGCGGCGATTGCGCCCCCGCCCCCGTCCAAAGATAACAACGTCTGAAACTTATTCTGAACGTATTCGCTCGTATTCGAACCTCTAACGCTATCATTACCGCGTCTCTGATACCATTCGGCGATAAATGTTGCTTTCGCCACGTCGCGAGAAACCGCGTGTTTCCACGCGAACTCGAATATAGGATTTATAATCTGTCGCGCGTCGTTCGCCAAGTCGTGAAGAAGTTCTTCGGTGCCAAACTCTAGGATGGCGCAGCTAAATCCGTCGACGACTCTCGAATCGATTTGGTCGATGACGTTAGAAAATGCCCGAACGATCTCGTCCGTGTTGTTCTTCTCTCCGAGGTCTTCGTCGGGGTCCGTTTTGTCGTAAGAAGAGTTCTCAACGATCAAAAGCATTTCCTCCTCCTTCGCGTCTAATAATTCTCGAACAAAAGCGTGCACTAACATGCGGTCTGGTTTCGATCTTGGCACCAACCGTTTCAAACGTCCAACCGCGCTGTTTTTCGTTTTTTTCCTCGTCTCCTTCTCCCGTTTCATTTTATTCGCTTTCTCTGTTTTCGCGTGCATTTCCTCTTCGCTGTCGTACATGCTCTCGTCGTCGTCGGAACTGTTCGACTCGTCTTTGCTTTTTTTCACATTTTGTCCTCTTTCGCACTCGACCATCGCTCGAATTACCAATCGCATCTCCTCTGTGACGTGTTCTAATTTCCGTTTCTGCCGTTCCCAATAATTCGCGTCTAACCACCCAATCGCGTCTTCGCTCGCTTTCCTTAACCGCTGTATCGAGGGTAACTGATTATGCGTTGAATCGTGTCGAATATCTACCAGCGTTCTCGGGACGTTCAGTTGCGTCGCGAGCGTTTGGACGCTCATTGCAAACTTGCCTTTTTGCGAAGGATCGCAAATACCGTTCACCAGTCGAGTTAACGTCATCGCGTACGAAAGTCTCAAGGTTGATTCATTCCTCCTTCTCTTTTTCTCTCGCATCACCTCTTCGTCCATCAGTTGCAACTCCACAATCTGCGCGTGCGCGTCGATCGCCAAGGGCACTCGGCCTCTCACTCTCCACATTTGCACTATTTCTAACGCTCTTCTTTTGTTCTTTAATTCGTCTTCTTGGTCTTCTTCTTCGTTGTCTTCTTCTTCTTTACCATCATCAGCAACGGTTGTTGGTAATGGTAACGGCAACGCGTTCTTCTCATCTTCGCACAAAAGAGTCTCCTCTCTTCTTCTTGTACTACTCCTCAAAAAGCGAGACCTCCTCGAAGAAGACGTAAACGACCCAAAAGATTTTGACGACGACGAGGATAAAAGATTAAAAGCGTCTCGGACGAACGCCCACTCTTCCCACGAGTGCCACGGGACGAATCGTGTGTTCGCCATATTTTGTTGTTGTTTGGTTCTCTTCTTCTTCTTCTTCTTTGTCTTCTTCTTCTTCTTCTGCGCTTTTTCTCTCTGTGCTTCTTTCGTTCTGCTTTTTTTTTGTTTAGGGTTTTATTGTACACCCTAAACTGAAACGTAGTTCTTTGCACCACGTTTTGTTTCTGAACACCCCAACGTGCTTGCGTTGAATAATCTTTTTCTCTCATCGCTCTCCATTTTGTTCTTTTGAGAAGAAGACAAAGAAGGAGGAAAAGACTGAATACATAATAAAGATGGGTGTGCAGATTTCGTGGGGAGAACTCTTCTCCCCGATGACGTATGTAAAATTCACGAAGAAAATAAACATCCCTCGCGCGACGTGTTTCGTCGTCTCCGTAATTTCCGGGAGGAAATGTTTGTCCAGAGGAGGAGGAGGATCATCATCATCATCGGGAGAAGAAGGAACAGAAGAATCCTTGATAACGCAATCGCTCTTCACCGCGCCGATGATCGTGTTCATGCGAGAGTTTCTCGTTGGTACGAGCGAGTCGAGACGGAACGCGTTGCTCGGTGTGGCCACCCCGGTGGTCGCGTCTGTCGTGAGATTGCGATGGATGAAAAAACTGACCGCCTCGGAAGTCGTGAGGGTGTTTGTTCCAGAGAAAGAGAAAAACAAAGCGAAGAAAACGAGCACGACAAAAACACTGTTAAAAACTGGGAAACACGTCATCTCGTATAAGAAATTCATCGAGAACCATTGCGACGACAAAGGGTTGGTGAACGCGTTTTCGGTGTTGGTGCTCGCGGCGTCGGTTATGCCGGAAGATTTGAGAGAAATGAGTTTCTTACCGGGCGGACCGGTGGTGCGTATTTTCAGCGACAGGTTCAAATTCGGCATCGACGCCGTGCAATTGCCGAAATTGAACATGCCAAGAGTTGGGAACTTTTTCGTTTTTGACGTGTATTCGGCGCAGAACGAAACGTTGTTTGGAGGTCGAGGCCAAGGGTTCAGGTACAATCTCTTCTTGACGCCGAGATACCTGGCGTTTGATTTACCGAGATACGCGTTCAAAGAGTTCAAACAATCGAAATTGGCGAAAGCGAAGTGCATCGTCAAATCCCAAAAGTTTGGGTTTGAACTCGACTTGATCGAAACGTTCAATCCGTTCACGTTACCGCAACGAGTGTTTTTCCGCGCGAGCAAAGTGGTTGGTCGAGTCGGCAACGCCGTGATTGCGAAACCGGCGCAGATGGCGCAGAGACAATTCGTTCGAACGGTCTTACGAAGAGAACCGAGAGCGCCGAGACAGTTGACGTTTTTCGAACGCTTGCAAGTTATGCTCGGATTGGCCGATCCGGAGCAAATTGCCAACGAACCAGAATCGCCGAGAAGTTCGTTGTTGCCGTTCTCGAAGCCAGAGGCGCCGAGCTCGAAATCTGCCTCCAAAAACGGCAGCAAAAGAGGCTCCAAGGCGAGCTCAAAAGCGGCATCGGGAAGAAGCACGCCCGCGTTGGCCATCTTTGGCAGCAATAACGACGAAAGCACCATCAGTGGAACAAAAAAGAACGAAAAGAAAAACAAGAATAACAAAACCGACACCAAGAAAGACTCTACTTCTTACGAGAAAGCTTCCTCCTCCGCCTCCGTCTCGAAGAAGAAAACCTCCAACGACGCCGCCGCCGCCGCCTCCTCCGCGTCCGATTTGACGCAACTGTTACCGAGATTAAAATCCTTCTCCGAAATCAAAGAAGACGTGGACTCGTTCTTCCAAGGCACGCCGGAAGAGCAAGCCGCGAGAAAGAAAACCCAAGAAGAGGCGAAGAAGAAATTCGAACAGGAGCAAAAAAAGAAGCAAAAAGAGTTGGCGCAAAAACGCGAGCGCGAGTTGAAAGAACAAAAGAAGAAAGCACAGGAAGAGGAAAGGTTGAGAGAGTTGGCGGAAGCCGATGGCAGGCGAATGGTCGAAGTGAACGATTCGTACTTTAACAGATACGTTCCGGACGTCGCGGAAACTTTACCCGCTTTCAAAGCGCCTTCCGCCGTGGAAGTCCCGAAGAAGTAAAATAAACCGCGCCAACTCGCGTCTCTTTATATCATCATCGCGCGATGATAAAGAGAGAGAGAGAGAGAGAAAAGAAGACAAAGAAGACCAATGTTTACTCCTGTTACAACACTTTACGAGGAGAGAAGAAGAGAGCGCCAGCCGTTTATACACTATTATTATTATTTGAAAAAGCGCTTTTGTTGTTATATTTTTATTTTTATCATCCCTCACTTAATTGGGACTTAGTTAAAAACGGATTCATCATCACACTTAAAAGAATAGAACATCTCTTTGCGCGTGTGTAACGCAAAGAGAGAGAGAAGAAAGAGAATGCAGAGAAGAGGAATGCATCGTTTTTCTGTCCTCTTAATCTTCGATCTTTTTGCGCTTTTGATGCTTGGAACGACGAGAGGAAATGATTTTGATGGGACAATCGCAAGAACGAGAACGAGGACGAGAACGAGGAAAGGAGGAGGATATGTCGATGATTACGATTTTGATGCTAATGTTGATGATGATGCACGCTTTGGTGGTGGCGTTCAAGGCTGGGCGGCAGAGTCATCGGAAAGGAATTTGTATTCGCTTTCATCATCAACAACAAGACAAAAATCGAGAAGAAAAAGCACCTCCTCCTCCTCCTTCTCGGTACTACAAAACGCTCGAAAATCGGACGTGAGATTGCATCCGTATCCTCACGTCGTCATCGAAAACTGCTTACCTGATGACGTTTACGAAGAGCTCGAAAAATTTTACCCGAAGCACGAAGATATAGTGCAGATTGCCAAACCTGGGAGGACTTCGATTGCCGCGAACACGAGAGTCGATTTGCGAGCGTCGATGGTGTTAAGTAGTAAGAAACAAATAGTATCAAAAGCGTGGGAGGAGTTCATCAGGTATCACTCCAGTCGAGAATTTTACGAAGAAGTCATCGATTTATTCGGGGAGGAGGTCTTTACAAAGTATCACGGCGGATTGGAGGAGAAATACGGACTTAAGCTGCGAGAGATGGAGACGGAAGTTCGGTTGATGAGCAGAAAGAAAAATCCAGCTCCCGTCACTTTGGACGCCCAGATAGGAGTAAACACGCCGGTGATAAAAGGCCAGAGTCGCGTTCGTGGATTACACGTGGATAATGCGCACGAATTATACGCGGGATTGATGTATTTTCGCGACAAAAATGATCCGGCGAAAGGGGGTAATTTGGAGGTGTTCGAGTGTTTACTTGGCGCCGGCGCGTGCGAAGAGTATAGCGAAGCGGAAAGATGGAAACACAGAAAGAAAATAGGCTGGGACGTACAATTTAAGAACTCAGGGGATTTCAAGTTAGTCGCAGAAGTTCCGTACGAGAAGAACCAATTCGTGATGTTCATTAACTCGAATTCGAGTTACCACGCGGTCAGTCCGAGAAGTGCGAGTGCGTATCCCAGGCGGCTGATAAACATTGCTGCGAATGAGTATTACAAGAAGGAGAATTAATTAATTCTCAGTATTATGTGACAACTTTGCGCGCAAAGAGTTGAGAAGCTGTTTTAGTTGTAGTAGGTAGTGTATAATAATAGCATGCAAAATGAAAATGCATCATAACAACGGAGCGCGAGCGATGGTAGCATTATCGTCGGCGTCGTCTTCATCATCTTCATCATCGTCTTCATCGTCTTCCTCATCCTCTTCATCCTCCTCGGAACTTCCGGCGAATTTCATCGCGCCTATGAACCCATAGACAATCAACGCGCACCCGCAAAACATTGCAAAAATACCTCCAGTCGTTCGCGTCCACACCTCCTCGTCCGCTCTCACAAACAAAAGCTCGGCAACCGCCGAAAGAGGGATTTGTAACAGCAAACCGATGGAAGCGACCGAGGCTCCGAGCTCGGCAACCCCGACGCACCACAAGTATTCCGCCAACGCGTTATCGATCAGGCCTTTCAAAACAATCATCCCGCCACTTTTGTTCATGGACAATATCGATTTTCGCATCGTACATAAAACGATGACGAACGCGAACGTGCCGACGCTCGCGAGAATCTGTCGCGATTTCGAATCCTTGATGGCGGCGAGGAGCTCTTTCTTCGCCTCCGTTTTCATCTGCCGTCGTCCCGTAATTTCTTCTGCTGCTCCTTCATTTACCTCTGCTGCCTCTCTCTCTCTCTCCTCGTCTTCTTCGTCTTCGTCTTCGTCTTCCTCCTCCTCTTCCTCGCGTTCCTCGCGTTCCTCTAACAACACGCCGCCTACTCTATTATTCCTAGAAAAATTTTGATTGCTACTCCTACTCCTATTCTCGTCGCGATGACCGTCGCTCACTTTCACCGCGTTCAACGCGATTTCCACCTCCGTGGCGTAACCGGCGTAACACACCGCGCTCGCTAAAATGAGCAACACGCCCCACGCGGTGTCCATGTTCACAAAAGAAGAATAACTGTTATAACTATTATTTTCGTTCCGGGTTCTCGGCGAATCCTCGTCGCCGCCTGCAGTCATACCCGAAGCACCACCGAAAGTGGTCTCATCGTCCGCGACTGCCGTCAAAACCACTCCTATTGCGACGAGTCCGAGTGCTTTTAAAAACCCGTTCGAATCTCTCACCGGTTTTTCCAGCCCTCTGTAAATCCCAAACACGTACGTCAACGCCGGCGCGACCGAGGACAACGCCGTGTTCACCGTCACCGACACAAACTGTAAACTCTTGTTGAAATAAAACTGCGCGAGAAAGAACAACGGAGGGACGATGACGTAGCACCTCAACGCTTCGTTTTCGCGTAAAAACGATGATATTCCTCTCGTACTAACATTACTTTCCTTCCATTTCCGGAACATCGCGTAATGATGATACCTTTTTTTCTTCTTCTTCTCTGCGAGATGATAAAAGTACCCTTTCATCTCCACCGGCCAATAGACTAAAAACAACGCGTTAAACAATGCCGTCAAAGTCAACGGATCCCCAACTCTTTCTAAATCTTTCACTATAAACGACGCGCACACCCATATCGCGGAGACTAAAAACACGGCCAGGTACCCTCGCGTTTTCTTTCGCATCATCTTTGTCATCATTTTCATCGTTTTCATCATCGAATTCGTCAAAGAAGTCTGATTCGTATTATTTCGATGACGACGATGAACGTTTCGACTTTTACGATTTCCCTCTCCTGGTCCCTCGTCGTCGAAAACGAGTTGGACGGTCTCGGTATTTGTTGTGGTTTCTTCTTCCTCCCTCGTCGTCGTCAAAGAAGAGACCACTGAAACTTTGCCTCGATGTCGAGACATCAGAGAAATAACGATTGATGATTTTTCCTCGTTTGTTTGTTTGTTTGTTTTTCGCAAATTTTTTTCTAACAAAAACACTTGTCAAAAAACGTCAGTTTCAAAGCGACAAAAATTTATACATTTAGAGAGAGTGTTAGTAGTATAGAGTAGTATATGTTGCAACGCGGCACACTCTTACTGAGAGACCAATCACAACGACAACGACAACAACAACAACCTTTGAGAAGAAGAAGAAGAAGAGGACAAGGATTTGGTGCGATGATGCGAAGGTCATTTCTTCTTCTCTCATCGAAAACGATGATGATGATGTCGACGACGGCGACACCAACAAAACCGAATTTTGAAATCATTCGTCGCTTTGGTGGTCCGTCTTCTTCTCTTTCTCTTTCTTCGCTTTCTTTTTCAAGAAGACGAGGAGAAGAAGAACAGCGTCATCATCGTCATCGAAAAGTGAGAACGTTTGCTGCTGCGTCTTCATCATCCTCCGACGACGATGGAGGAGGAAAAGGAGGAGGAGGAAACAAATCATCAACTTTCGCAGACGAAGAAGAAGAATTCTCATCAGACTCGAACATCGTCGACTTGGAACTGCACGTGGAAGCGAGACAGTCCTATCTGGCGTACGCGATGTCCGTGATCGTCGGGAGAGCGTTACCGGACGTGAGAGATGGATTAAAACCAGTCCATCGACGCATTTTGTACGCCATGCACGAGTTGAATTTAGATCACAACAAACCGTTTAAAAAGTGCGCGAGAGTCGTCGGGGAAGTTTTGGGGAAGTTTCACCCGCACGGGGATCAGTCGGTGTACGACGCGCTGGTGAGAATGGCGCAAGATTTTTCCATGTCCGCGCCGTTGGTGAATGGACACGGGAATTTTGGGAGCATGGACAACGATCCGCCGGCGGCGATGAGGTACACGGAGTGTAAACTCAGACAGTTGTCGCAAGATATGCTGCTGAAAGACGTGGAGATGGATTGCGTGGAGTTTGCGGATACGTTCGATGGGTCGCAACAAGAGCCGATGGTGTTGCCGGCAAAGCTACCGAACGTGTTGATTAATGGGAGCACGGGGATTGCGGTCGGGATGGCGACGAGCATACCGCCGCATAACTTGATGGAAGTGGCGGACGCGTTGGTGGTCTTCGCCAGAGCGGCGCAAAAAGGAGAGCAAGTGAAATTGGAAGAGTTGTTGAGAGTCATGCCAGGGCCGGATTTTCCCACCGGTGGGGTTATATTTGCCGATAATAAGGACGCTAATAATGATAATAATAATAACGACAAAAACGATAGTGGTAGAAGTACTAGTAATAGGAACGCGCTGAGAAATTTGTACCGCGACGGAAGAGGCGGGGTGACTTTGAGAGGCGTGGCAGAAATTGTACCAAGGACAAAAGTTTCCAGCCGGAAAAGAAGTGGGAAAACGGCAAAGAAAGACGATAAAGCAGCGGCGGAGAAAAGTCTGGACAGAGATATCGTCATCTCGTCGATTCCGTATATGCAAAACAAAGCGACTTTAGTGCAACAAATCGCGGATTTGGTAAATAATCGGCAGATTGAAGGCGTCGCGGACGTGCGCGATGAATCGGACCGAGACGGCGTCCGCGTCGTCGTCGAGATGAAGAGAAGTGGTGACGCAGAAGCCGTGCTGAATTCGTTGTATAAAAGGACAAAATTGCAGGTGAAAGTGAACGTGAACGTCACGGCGCTCGTCGGTTTGACGCCAAAAGTTTTGGGGTTGATGGAAGTGATGCAAGAGTTTTTAGATTTTCGCATCGATGTCATACGTAAACGCGCGATGTATTCGTTAGAAAAGGATCGAGCGAGAATGCACATCGTCGAAGCGCTTCTGACGGTTCTCGAAGATACCGACGCGGTGATCAAGATGATCCGAAAATCAAAGGACGGGAAAGAAGCGATGGAAAATTTACGAGAAATGAAGGGACTGACTACGGTTCAATCGGAAGCGGTTTTACAAATGCCTTTGAGGCGTTTGACGAGTTTAGAATCAGGAAAGCTCGTCGAGGAGCGCGATCAGCTTTTGAGTTCTATCAAAGGGAATCAAAACCTACTCGACAACACGTCGGCGGTGATTGACGTCGTTTGCGAGGAAGCGTTGGAGGTGAAAAAGAAACACGGCATCCCGCGAAGAACAACAATTGAAACCGATACGAGTTCATCGATTGAAGTTGAGCACGAAATACCAAACAACGATTCGTTGATCATAATGTCCTCGCGAGGGTACATTAAGAGAACGAGACCGGAAACGTTCAAAGCTCAACGAAGAGGGACGCGAGGGAAATCAATGTCAAAATTGAAGGGGTCGGATTCCATCGCGAAAGTAATGCACGCGAAAGATTTAGATCGTGTATTTTTCTTCACCGATAAAGGGAACGTTTTAACGGTGAGAGCTTTTGACATTCCCGAGGCGTCTACTACTGCGCAAGGAACGCCGTTTACTAGATTTGTCGACATCGATAAGGGAGAATCGATAACTGCCATTTTAAGCTTAGAACCTTCCGCTTTGATGAAGAAGAAAACGCCGAATGAGCCGCAAGAAGGAGAAGACGAAGACGAAACCTTCCTGGTCATGATTACGCTTAACGGCGTGATCAAGAAAGTCTCCGCGAAGGAATTTGCTAGCATCAAAAGAAATGGGAAGAGAGCGATTGCTTTGGACGAAGGCGACAAGTTGAAACAAGTTTTAGTCGCCAAAAATGGTGATTCCGTTTTAGTTGGCGCCACAGACGGTACGCTGATTCGTTTTGACGTTGACTCGGTGCGAAAGTTAGGCAGAATGTCCAGAGGTGTCCGCGCGATCTCTTTGAAGGAGATCAAATCGTCGTCGAAAGAAGCCTCGAAAGCTAAAGGGGCAGAGGAGGAGGACGACGACGAAAACGACGACGACGACGACGACGATTTCATAATCCAAGCCGAAGACGATGAAGATGACGAAGGCGATGATAACGAAGAAGAAGAACAAGAAGAAGAGAATGACATTCTAGATTTTGGTAACGACGACGATGAACCTTTGGTGGCGTCTGTGGAACATTTTGAAGGGGGCGCGGCGAAAGTCGCCGGTATGGCGATCATTCAAAAATCAGAAATCGATCGCGAAGGACCGTGGGTAGTATTCGTGTCTGAAAAAGGTCGCGGCAAACGAGTGAAAGTTTCCGATTTTAAGACGCAAATCAGAGGTGGCGCGGGGATACGAGGCATCAAGTTTAACAGCGGGGATTCTTTAGCTGCTTTTGCGTTGATTGGGAAAACGGACGACGATTCGATAGAAGAAGCTATCATCGTTGGCTCGCAGCTCGGCGTCGCGAACAGATTTCAATGCGCGAGCATACCCGAGATGGGAAGATACGCGAAAGGAGGGACGCTCATGAAACTCAAAAAAGAAGACGCGATCAAAAGTTTTGCCGTGATTCCGGCAGCCACCGCGGAATAGGAAGACACATATTCGTCGTTACGAACGGATTTAATTTAATATAATAATAATGATAATAATAATATAAACAATAACACTGCATGATGAAGATGTGTACATGTAAAAACGACTACATGCCTTTGGCTTTAGCCAGTCGTAAATTTCTGGCGTTGAAGTGTTGACCGACTCGGTCGTAACCGACTAACGATCTCATGGCGAACAAGATGGTTTTTTCGTTGAACTCCATCTTATTTTTATTGTTCGCGTCGCCGAAGTGCGCCGGCGTGCCGTCTAAAACGATAAAGTCCCGGTTGGTGCCCAGACCTTCGAAGGAGGCGCCGCCGCAATCTTTGCCCACGATTAACTCGTACGCGTCTTTAATCGCGTTGAATTCCGCGACGTCGGCGTCTGGATTTCTGTCTGGATGCGCGGTGGCGATTAATTTGCGGTATTTCGCTTTGATCTCCCTCGGCTCTTCGTTCGCGGTGGCGCCAATCTTCGCGTACGCTCGATCCAACGCGCCGTCGTCGCCGCTTCTCGCGGCTAACCCGTCCACGCAATTTTCAAACGACCCCCAATCTTCAATCCCATACTCCAACTCTACGTGTTCGATATCTCTCAACGGTGCTCCGGCGATGTTAAACGCCATCGCGCAAATCTCCGTTTTCCTCCCCGGCAACATCGCCGTCACCGCCGGGACGCCGTCGATTTTCTTCGGCTCGTTCGGGTTGTCGTCCGTTTCCGGCATATCCATCCCGAGTTTCTTAAACGCCATGGTCGCTTCCAACGAAACGCGGTCGGCGACTAAGATCTCCGCCACCGGGAGCCAATCCGTTAACAGCGGTAAAAGTACGCTCTCTCCTTCGCCGCCTTCGCCGCCTCCTCCTCCTTTCTGTCTCACCGAGAGCACGTATTCTCTCGCCGTGTCTCTCGTCAGCGAGAAATCTTTCTGAATCTTCTCGTACCTTCTCCCTTCGCTGGAAACGATCGCGCGTAACTTTTCCGACCGTTGCTTTCTCAGCTTATCCTTTTGTTGCTTGGACATTGATGTTTCTTTTTTTAATCCTCCTCCCGCAGCGTTGTCGTCGCCGTCGTCGCCGCTCAATTTCGCCGCCCGTTTTTTCGCTCGAGACTTGCTCGCCGCGCATAACACGTGCAACGCACCTCTTTTCCCGCTATTCGTAGTATTAGTATTCGTAGTATTACTCGTCCTAAAAGTCCTCAAAGACGACGAAGAGCGGCTTTTTGCCAAGAAGGATGATGACGAGACAAAACTCGCCGCCGCAAACATTTTATTCAATTCTTCAAGTGGAATAAAAATGAAGAATTTGGATAGAATTGACCTTTTTTCGGGGTTTTGATTGAAAAGACGTTTCAGAAGACAAAAATATATACATCTTCTTGGAGCTGACGTAGTACAGAACAGTATTCAAATCGCTATCGTTATCTCGTAATCATTCATTCTGTTATTAGTATTAGTAGTATTATTCTTTGACGTCATCTTTCTCGTCGTCGTATTCGTGCGCGTTTCTTCCGTCTCGAACGGCGTTGGCGACTTTGCTTCGAGCGGAACCGTCGGCGTATCTCGTTATGTGTTGTAAATATTCCTCCCAGTTTGGTAAAGTGCGCGAGACGTCGTCTCGACTAACCATATCGCGCAACCATCGCATGTATTTGCGCAAACCGACAGATTTAGCGGGGTCGATTTTGAACCTTTCGTCCCGGTGGGTTTCAAACACGGGCAAGCGCCACGCCCAAGGGAAGAGCGTTAAATCGACTAAACCCGGCGTTTGGCGACCGTTAAAAAACCGTCCTTTTTCGCGTTTTTCGCCATCTATCATCACATCGTCATCATCTACTAAATGCGTCGCAAACTTCTCGATCGCCTTCTCAATCTCTCCGAACGCTTCTAACTGCTCCGTTTCCTCTTGTCTCACCAACACGGAATAGTATTTGCTACAAATAGTCTTGGCGACGAAATCCGCCATCACCCGTTCCTTCGCGCGTTCGGCTGCCGAAGACGCTAATATCGGTTCCTTACCTCCGTTCACAATCTCGTCTATGTATTGTATGCACACGATCGATTCCGTGATCACGTTGTTAAACTCGTCTTTAATCGTCGGTACCATCCCGAGCGGGTTCGCTTTTAACAAATCTGGCGATTTGTAGTGGTACCAATTCTCGTGTTTCGTCTTAATCTCTTCGTTCGTTTTGCTTCGTTTCTCCCACCCTAAGGATTCAACCCATTCGTACGAGAGGAAACCGCGGTGTCGTTCTAACGCTAACGTCGCTCTGTGTGCGAATGGGCAGAACCACGCGGAGTAATAGGTCATTTTTGGTACATTTTTTAAAGCTTCTGCTTCGCTTTCCTTCGCGATATCTATCGCGCTTTGGATGGAATTTCCCAAAGAAGACGACATGTGACGAGTCTGTCCGGGCGACAGGCACTTGAAAGCGTTCGAAAGCAACCGCGATTTCATGATTATATCCTCCTCTGCTACACGTTTTTGTTCTTCTTTTTTTTGTTCTTTCTCCTCTGCCTCCTCCTCTGAACCGGTTGGTGTTGTGTGCATGTATTCGTGTTGTGACGCGAAAATGTGAATTCAATTAAATTTTTGTATTTCATCTAAACTACTTGTTCATCTTCATCTTCTTCTTCTTCTTCTCGTTTGCTTTCGTCGATTTCGAGGACAACAGCGCAGACGCTTTCGTTTTTGTTGCTTTTGTTGTTGTTGTTGTTGTTGTTGTTGTTTCTCGTCCTCGTCGTTTACGTCGTCGATTATTTCCTCCGTTTCCGTTTCTCTGCGTTCCTTTCGTCTTCACGGGAGAAGCTGTTTTGTTCCTCGCTGCTTTTCCCTTCTTATTCTCGCCGCTGCTGCTTTGGTTTTTCTCCTTCTTATTCAGTGCGACTAACGCGGCTAATTGCGTGCGCCTGTCCGCCATCGGTTTGACTTTCGCGTCTTGCTTCTCCTCTTCGTCCCCGTCTAAAACGGCGTCGCCGAACAAGTCGCCGTTTAATTTCACGTAATCCACTTTCGTTCTTCTCCGAGGTCCTTCTATGATGATTGCCGAATCGCTGCTGCTACTACTACTGCTATTTTCGCTATCATCGCTATCAGATGATGATTGCGGAACTACCGCTGACCCGGAGAGCGATTCGTCGCTGTCGTCTTTACCGTCGTCTTTTTCATTCTTCTCTTTGAAATCTTCGTCCTCGGATTCGTCGCTCGGCCACACGTCTTCTTCGTTCTCGCCGTGTAAATGAAACCGCGAGGTCCCAGGTATTATGCCTTTGTCGAACATGTCCTGTTCTTTTTTAAACACGTCCAAGTGCGTGCACGTTTCAATGTCTAACCTTTGATCGTAATCCAAATTCAGATAGTAAATCACGTCCACGCGACAATCGCACAGAGGACACAACCATCCTTCGTCGCCTTTCGGTATATCTTCCGGTTTCAACGGCGGTTTCACGCATTTCATGTGATACGCCAAATCGCAGTACCCGTCGCAAAACACGACGTCGTTCTCCTCCTCGTTGCACTCGCCCGATCCGCACTCGCAACACACCACGTCCTCGCATTCAATCTCCCCATCCTCATCTTCTTTGCACTTGAACTTCTCCAGTTTCTTCTCGTCGTAGTTTAACTTCTCAAACAACTCTCTGACTTTCAACTTCCGGAAGAAAATATCTTCCCGTTTCTTCGCTAACTCCGCGATTGGTTTCAACTTCTCCTGATTCGACGAGCGCCATCCGTCGAGCGTATACGTGTCCAAATACGCTTGCGAACGTCGCAACGCGCTCAACTGCACGCAAATTTGCGTTCGCGCTTTTTGTACTCCCTGATGATGCGTATTGTAACGATGATGATGATGATGATAAATGTGTTGTTTTACATGAGTATTACGAGAGAGACATCCTCGCGTACATCGAGAAAAGGAGGCTGGTTAATGAAGTCTCTCTCTCTGAAAATGTCTCGAGACGAGACTCGAAAAACAAAATTCAAATTCACAAAAAGCGCAGAAAAGTTTATGTTTTTGACGACGCGAACGAGGACGATGATGATGACGTGCACATCCTTACCTCTGCTGCTTTTAAAGCGTCTTCGTTTTCTGAATCGTTTTTGCTCCTCTTTTTTCTCTTCTTCTTCTTTATTAGTATCGTCCTCCGTTCTTCTTCTTCTTCTTCTTCGCGCGGTTGTTGGTGTTTTCCCCTCATCGTCAGCCTTCTCTTTCGCCGTGTCTTTACCATCGCGTGTATCAGTGTTTTACGCAAGAAGTCGCACTCTACTAAAGCGAGAGAAGAAAAGAGTCTCTCAAAAATTCTCTCTTCTTTCTTTCTTTC
>Ga0209630_10002987_pt1 | contig 15715 bp, 13 predicted proteins | sample COG_01_FD_184745 | JGI IMG/M metagenome (GOLD analysis project Ga0209630, IMG submission 184745) | Pelagic Microbial community sample from North Sea - COGITO 998_met_01 (SPAdes) (version 2) | ecosystem: Environmental > Aquatic > Marine > Neritic zone/Coastal water | place: Helgoland, sampling... | reverse complement strand
AAAGCTAAAAAGGTGATTTGTGATCTGGGCCTGAGTGAAAAAATTGGCATAGCAAAAAACTATACACAAAAGCATGCGTTTTACAGTATTCATAATCAAGTTTGGTTGTTACCCAAATTTAATGAATACGATTAAAAAGGCATTATTTGATGTAATTTTGCCGACTTATAAAATTGGCAAAACAAGAAGACATATTTGAGCATGGCTCAATTGAAATAATTGGTGCTCGTGAACACAATTTGCAAGACATCGATTTAACCATCCCAAGGGGTAAACTCGTTGTATTTACAGGTTTAAGTGGTAGTGGAAAATCATCTTTGGCATTCGACACCATCTTTGCAGAAGGTCAACGAAGATACATGGACACCTTCTCTGCTTATGCACGCCAATTTATTGGCGACATGAAACGGCCTGACGTTGACAAAATTGAAGGCTTGAGCCCGGTAATTGCCATAGAGCAAAAAACGGTAAGCAAAAATCCAAGATCAACGGTTGGAACCATAACAGAAATCTATGATTTCTTAAGGCTTTTATACGCACGTGCAGGAGATGCCTATAGTTATCTCACAAATAAGCCAATGATTCGCTTCTCTGAAGATGAAATTATAAACCTCATTTTAGAGAAATACGTTGGGAGTAAAGTCGCTGTTCTTGCACCGATTGTGAAAGGGCGGAAAGGTCATTATAGAGACCTGTTTGAACAATACGCCAAAAGAGGTTATTCCAAAATGCGTGTCGACGGAGAAATCGTAAGAATTGAACCCGGCATGCAGCTTGACAGGTATAAGGTCCATGACATTGAATTGGTTATTGACCGAATTGAAGTAGAAGCAGACAATAGATTTAGGGTCTCTGAATCTGTTAAATCTGCGTTGAAGTCAGGAAACGGTGTGTTGATGTTGTTTGACTTTGATAGTGAAGAGACACACCATTTCAGTAAAAATCTGATGGACCCTGAATCAGGGTTGGCTTACGACGAACCACAACCCAATACGTTCTCCTTTAATTCACCTTATGGTGCCTGCACAAAATGTAATGGCCTTGGCACCATTGCAGATATCGAAGAGGAATTAATTATACCAAATCCCAAACTGAGTATCAATAAAGGCGGCATCGCACCTTTAGGCCAGTTTAGATCTAATTGGACTTTCACTCAGTTACGAGCTATGGCTAAGCGGATGAAGTTCAGCCTTGCAGATCCAATTGAAAAATTAGACCGAAAGGTTCTGGATACCATATTAAATGGTAGCGAAGAAAAATTCGAAGTTACCTATACCTATTCTGGAGGAGGTCAGCAAACCTACGAAACAACCTTTAAGGGTGTCATTCCGATGGTTCAGAACTCTTACATGCAGAAATCACAAGACAGCTTATATCAATGGGCTGAAGAGTTTATGATTATGCGTAAGTGCCCGGATTGTGAAGGTTATAGACTAAAAAAGGAAGCCCTGCATTACTTCATAGCCAAACGACATATTGGCGAATTGGGCGAAATGAATATTTCTGAACTGGAAACCTGGTTGGCCGATTTGACCAATCAATTGTCAGACAGACAGAAAGTAATTGCCACTGAGCTTCTCAAAGAAATTAGCAATCGGGTAGGTTTTTTAACAAACGTTGGACTTGGATATCTTAGCCTAAACAACCCAGCAAGAACGCTATCTGGCGGTGAAGCGCAAAGAATAAGACTTGCCACGCAAATTGGTTCGCAACTGGAAGAAGTGTTATACATCTTAGACGAACCGAGTATTGGTCTTCATCAACGTGACAATATGCGACTAATCAAGTCGTTGCAAAAACTTAGGGATGTTGGAAATTCGGTTATTGTTGTAGAGCACGACAAAGACATGATTCTTGAAAGCGACTTTGTTGTTGACATTGGACCCAAGGCAGGTAAGTTTGGTGGTCAAATCACCGCTTCAGGACCATGGCAATCTATCAAGTCGTCTCACACCTTGACTTCTGACTATTTAAGTGGGGCAAAAGAGATTAAAATCCCATCAAAACGTCGTCGCGGTAACGGCAAAAAAATAACGCTGACAGGTTGTACAGGTAATAACCTTAAAAACGTGTCTGTATCCTTTCCTCTTGGCAAGTTTATATGTGTTACGGGTGTTTCCGGAAGTGGTAAGAGTACATTGATTAATGAAACCTTACATCCGATATTGTCGGAGTTCATCTATAACTCTCGCAGGAAGCCCTTGGCTTTCGAAAAAATCACTGGGATTAAGAGTATTGATAAGGTTATTAAAATCGACCAGTCACCCATTGGCCGGTCTCCACGCTCTAACCCTGCTACGTATGTCGGTTTCTTTACAGACATCAGGAATTTGTTTAGTGAGCTTCCAGAAGCTAAGATTCGTGGCTACAAACCAGGCCGATTTTCATTTAATGTCAAAGGTGGGCGCTGCGAAACGTGTAAAGGTGGTGGTAGAAGAGTCATAGAAATGAACTTCTTACCAGATGTTGAGGTTGAATGCGAAACGTGTCTAGGCAAACGATACAACCGAGACACACTCGAAATTCGCTATCGCGGAAAATCGATAAGTGATGTTTTAGACATGAGTGTTGAAGAAGCCACGAAATTCTTCGAAAACATTCCGTCGATCTATCGAAAGATCAAAGCACTAAAAGATGTTGGTTTAGGATACATCACCTTAGGCCAAAGCAGCACAACCATTTCTGGTGGCGAAGCACAACGTGTTAAGCTGTCAAGTGAGCTCAGCAAAATATCTACTGGTAACACGTTTTATATCTTAGATGAACCAACAACAGGGCTCCATTTTGAAGACATTAGCGTTCTTTTAGGCGTGCTTCAAAACCTTGCAGACCTGGGCAACACGGTGCTTGTGGTAGAGCACAATATGGATGTGATTAAGGTTGCTGATCATATTATAGACTTAGGCCCCGAAGGTGGTAAAGGTGGTGGCACTATCATGGTTGAAGGCAGCCCAGAGAAGGTTGTAGAGACGAAAATAGGACACACTGCCAAATTTTTGTCATTGGAATTTGACAATATCATGGCTTCAAATGCCTAATTACAAGTGTATTTACTTGTTTTTCTAAAGATTTACTATCAAATTCGAGCCCAATAGAGTTTTATACATTTATAATAGAATATGAAAAAGATTTTTTTACTTAGCGTCTTAGCCAGCATGGTAATGTTTGGCTGTTCAGACGACGGAACAACTGGTACTACTCCTGGTACATCATCGAACAATCCAACGATGGCATCTATGGAGAAGTCAAACCGAAATGCTGTTCTTGAAGATTTTACAGGTGTTAGATGTGGTTACTGTCCTGATGGTCACAGAATTGCGAACGACCTGTTAATTAACAACCCTGATAGAGTTGTTGTTATTGGTGTTAATGCTGGTAGTTATGCTGCTCCTGCTGCAGGATGGGCTAACTTCACAAGTTCTTACGGACAAGCATTAGTTGACCAAAGTGGTGTTGCTGGTTACCCAGCGGGTACCATGAACAGACAATATTTCCCAGGAAAAGCACAAAACAAAGGAACTGGTTTAGCAATGAGCCGTGGTTACTGGGCTGAAACTGCTGCTACGGTTATGGCAGAAGAGTCTCCAGTTAACATTGGTGCAAAAGCAGTTTTCAATTCTGCTAAATCTGAATTAACTGTAACTTACGAAGTGTATTACACTGGTGATGAGTCAGCTAACGAAAACAGAGTAAACATCGCATTATTGCAAAGTGGAATGATCGCTAAGCAAAGTGGTGGCGGGAACTCTTACGTACACAAGCACGTAATGAGAGATTTCTTAACTGGTCCTTGGGGTCATGAAGTACCTTCAGAAAACACTGCAGAAGGCAAGTGGTACACTGAAACGGTAACGTACGATGTTCCTACTGATTACAACGGTGCAGTTATCCCTCCAGGTGGTGGAGAAGTTGTTGCTGAAGACTTAGACGTAGTTATCTTTGTTGCTAGAGGCAAAACTGACGTGATCACTGGTATCCACGTTGATTTAACAATTGAATAATATTTATATAATCAATATAAAAAGGCTCCGAGTTCGGGGCCTTTTTTTTGCCTTTTTCTCTGATTCAAATCAATACCTTTGCCACACATAATGAAGGCAGAAAGCAAGATCACATTAGTACCCACACCTATTGGTAATCTCGAAGACATGAGTATTCGAATGATCAATAACTTAAAAATGTGCGACCTCATACTTGCTGAAGATACGCGACAGACCAAAAAGTTGTTGAACCACTTTGAAATCAATACCAAAATAGAATCCTTCCACCAAAACAATGAGCATGCAAAATTGCCTTATGCAATGAGGTTGTTGACAGAAGGTAATCACATTTGTTATTGTTCAGACGCCGGAACACCCGGAATCTCTGATCCTGGTTATTTACTTGTTAGAGAAGCCATAGCCAATGATTTTGAAGTAGAATGTTTACCAGGACCAACGGCCTTAATTCCGGCTCTAGTTGTGTCTGGACTTCCTTGTGATCGTTTTGTATTTGAAGGCTTCCTTCCCCATAAAAAAGGTAGACAAAAAAGACTGCTTAACTTGGTTGATGAAGAACGGACAATAGTTTTTTATGAAAGCCCACACCGGATTATTAAAATGCTTAATCAACTTGGTGACACCTTTGACTTAACAAGAGAAGTAAGCGTATCTCGGGAGATATCCAAACTTCACGAAACACATTATAGGGGCACCATTGAGGAGGTTCTAAAGCTGGTTCAACAGCAACCCATAAAAGGAGAATTTGTCGTTTGCCTGGCCGGTAAGTCATGAAAAAAAGATTAATCTATATCCTTATCACCCTTTTGGGTGGATGCTTGCTCTCGATTGGTTGGCCAACCAATACATTGCCATTCTTATTATTTATAGGTCTTGTTCCTTTTCTGTATTTAGAAACTTTTTTCAGTAAAAAAGGTAGAGGTAAGTTCTACGGCTTATACACCTATTTAGGCCTATTTACCTTCAACCTCTTAACCACCTGGTGGGTATGGAACGCGTCAGCAGGCGGAGCCGTCTTTATGCTGATTGCAAATAGCTTTCTGATGTTGATTCCGTTTTTGCTTTACAGAGTTACCAAACGATTGATTGGTCAAGGTCGCGCATTGTTTTTCTTCATTGTCAGTTGGCTTACATTCGAATATCTTCATTTTCGATGGGGCTTAGCATATCCATGGTTAACCCTTGGAAACGGTTTTGCAACATCTCCAAATTTGGTTCAGTGGTACGAATACACGGGTGCTCTTGGTGGCAGCTTATGGATCCTCAGCGTTAACGCATTTGTTTTTAATTCATTTAGCAAATTCAGAAAGTTAACTACCGCTGCAGTTGTTGTTTTATTGGTGGCCCCCATACTTTGGTCTTCATATCTAAAAAACAAGCAATCCTTTTGTTTCCAGACGCATGAGATATTGGTTATCCAACCCAATATAGACCCGTATTTAAAGTTTGAATCTGAAACAAAACGTGCTCAGATAGACACGTTTATCTCCCTTTGCAAATCAGGGATTACAGAGAGCACTAAGCTAATCATTCTGCCAGAAACGGCCCTTGTAGGCAACATGAACGAAAAGTTCATCCATCAGGATTATGGCGTTCGAAGACTTAAATCATTTTTAGCAAACCACCCTGGAGTTGGTATGCTTGTTGGTGCTTCCACGCATCGTTTCTATGAAGATGGGGAAGAATTACCCCCTTATCCTCGATACTACGAACCTGCTGACAAATATTACGACTCTTATAATACGGCACTTCAAATTGACGCTGATGGTAAAACATCTACGTACCATAAGTCGAAACTTGTCCCGGGCGTAGAAAGTCTACCCTTTCCTTCAGTATTTAGAAAGTTCGACAACATATTGGACCTAAACTTGGGCGGTGTTTCTGGAAACTTAGGTAAAGACCCTTCGGCCAAAACCTTCCACTACACATTGGCCAAAAACACGAAGCTATCCATAGCGCCACTCATTTGCTACGAATCCGTATTCGGAGAGTATGTTGGAGACTTTGTTCAACAGAAAGCAGACGTTCTTGCCGTAATAACGAACGACGGATGGTGGGGCAATACCCCAGGACACAAGCAGCATATGCATTATGCTCGATTGCGTGCCATCGAATTCCGCAGATATGTGATTAGGAGTGCAAATACTGGCATAAGCTGTGTTATTGACGACAATGGAAAAGTATTAAACCAGTTGGGCTATTGGAAGCAGGGTTACCTCAAAGTCAAAGCACCCAAATTGACTTACGAAACCTTCTACAGCAAAACCGGAGACTATATTGGTAAGGTTGCCGTGTACATATTTTTAGTTCTTGGATTAAGCATTATTGTAAAATGGATCAATCAACAGATCAGTTAGTCATAGAAAGATTAGGCCTAATTGATTATGCCGAGGCTTGGACGTTGCAAAAAAAGCAAGTTTTATCTCGCCAATCGAATGAAACACAAGACACATTAAACCTATGTGAACACAATCACGTCTATACCTTTGGCAAAAGTGCGGACCAAAACAACTTGTTGATTAGTGATGCATTCTTAGCCTCTATAAATGCCCAGAAATACCAGATCGAGCGTGGTGGAGACATTACCTATCATGGGCCAGGACAACTTGTAGGTTATCCAATTCTGAACTTACATGATTTACAAATGGGCGTTAAGAAATATGTAGACCTCCTTGAACAGAGTATCATATCTACGCTTTCAACGTACGACATTCACACGAAAAGAATAGAAGGTATAACTGGAATATGGCTGGTGGATGGCCCTCCAAGAAAAATTGGTGCCATTGGCATCAAAGTTTCGCGAGGTATCACCATGCATGGTTTTGCCCTCAATGTGAATACGGATTTAACGTATTTTAATCATATCATCCCCTGTGGTATTGCGGATAAATCCGTGACTTCTATGAAACAGGAATTAGGCCTTGATGTGGATATGCATGAACTGCAAGACCGTTATGTTAACACCTTCAAAGACCTGTTCTTTTCTTAAGGGTTAATCAATTCTTTAATGAACTGTTGTGCGGCTGACCGGGGTGACTGTATGTTGCCTGATACATTTGTTTGATACACGTTCAATCTTTCTTGAATCTTATCATTGTTCTTCATAAGCATCCGAAAAACATGGTCTATGTGTTGGTTTAACCACAATACAGATTGCTGTTTTCTACCAGACTCAAAAAGCCCATTTGCTTTTTGTTTGGAAACGAAGGACTGAATTTGGTCGTAAATCACATGCATGTTATTTCCGCTCAACGCGTCTATCATTTCAACACTAACGTCCCATTCTGTCCTTGTACTTTGCATTAAATGGAGGGCATTCTTGTAATGTTGCTTAGCCTCCTTAGCAAGTTTAGGGCTGGCATCAGATTTATTTATGGCAATCATATCTGCCATTTCCACAATCCCACGTTTAATCCCTTGTAGCTCATCGCCTGCGCCAGGTAAAAGTAGTAATAGAAAAAAATCAACCATGTTGTGCACCAACGTCTCGCTTTGACCAACTCCAACCGTTTCTACCAAAATGACATCAAAACCAGCCGCTTCGCATAACAGAATAGTCTCTCTAGTTTCAGACGCCACACCTCCTAAGGTGTCTCCACTTGGCGAAGGCCGTACAAATGATCGATCAGATACAGACAAATAATTCATACGGGTTTTATCACCCAAAATGCTCCCTCTGGTTTTTTGACTCGTTGGATCAATGGCCAAAACGGCAACTTTCTTATCGTGATTTTCTATTAAATATTTTCCAAACGCATCTATAAATGTGCTTTTCCCAACTCCTGGAACACCAGTAACCGCAATACGAATAGAATCCCCTGTATGATGCAGGCATTTGTCTAGTAATTGATTGGCCAACTCTTGATGGCTTTCAAGCGTACTTTCAAGTAAGGTGATAGATTTGGACAAGGCTATTGTGCTGCCCTGAACAAGCGATGTGTATAGCTGATCTACATCCGATGTCGTCATCTATATCAGCATTTTACCAATCATAAAATATAAAAACAAGCCTAATAAATCATTGCTCGTTGTGATAAACGGACCCGTCGCTAAAGCTGGGTCTATCTTAAATCTGTCTAATATTAGAGGAACCACTGTACCGACTACGGCTGCAAGTAAGATGACCGCTAACAAGGCTATACTTACTGTTGTCATGATGCTATTGGTTTTGCCTGAAACCAAACCGTAACCCATTAATAGGGCAGAACAGACCAAACCGTTTATCAATGCCACCGTCAGCTCTTTGCCCAACTTTCCAAACACCGAGCTACTGTCTATGGTATTGTTTGCAAGACCTTGAACAATTATTGAAGAACTCTGAACGCCAATATTACCTGCCATTGCCATTATCAGCGGCATAAACAGTGCTAACTGAACATTTTCCTGTAGTTCCCCATCAAATTGTCCGATAACAATAGAACTTAACACACCCCCAAATAATCCAATGATTAACCACGGTAGTCTGGCTTTCGACAAAACCCATACCTTGTCTTTTACTTCAACGCTCTTACTAATACCAGAAAGCATTTGATAATCTTTATCGGCTTCCTCTTTTACAAAATCCAGAACATCATCGATCGTTACCCGGCCTAAAAGTCTGTTGAGTGAATCCACAATCGGCAGTGCAATCAAATCGTACTTCTGCATTGTAGTGGCGATGTCTTCGCCATCCGTAGTCACTGTGGCATATTTGATATTACTATCAAATATTTCAGATATGGGTGTTGAAGCCTTGGCTAATATGATTTTCTTAAGCGAAACCCACCCCAATAGTATATCACTATCATCTACCACATAAACGGTGTACACTCGAGACACCTCCTCAGCTTGTTTACGAATTTCTTCGGTACACTGAGCCACATTCCAGTTGATGTTGACTTTTATCAACTCACCTGCCATCAAACCACCTGCTGTGGTATCAGGATAACGCAGTAGTCTTGTTAGGTAAAGTGAATCTTGCTTATCAGGTATGTATGAAATGATTTCAGATGCAACCGTGGTATCCAACACACTCAAAACATCAACGGCATCATCACTGTCCATGTTTTGAATAAAATTCAGCGCAATTTCCTCACGTGTAAATCCTTCAAAAAATTTAATTTGAACCTCTGGATCTAACTCGGCTAAAACGTCAATCTTTTTATCTGCGTCAAGGAGTGATGTAACATAGACTGCTTGATTTAGAGATAAACTATCAAATGTTTCAGCAATATCGGCAGGAAACAAACGCTCCAACACAGGGATAAGTTCGTCCTCCTTTTGTAGGTCAAGTTGGGTAACAAACTCCTCTAAAAACTCCTTACTTAGCTCAAATGCTTCCATTATTGCGCCTGATTTTGCTCAATCAAATGGGTTAAACCGATAAAATCGGCAACCGATAAGTTCTCTGCACGCAATTTAAACATTTGATTATTGAGTCGGACGTCCTTTGGTAGGTTAAATTTCTTTAGTGCATTAGACAAGGTTTTTCTTCTTTGTTGAAACGCTGTTTTTACCACATCAAAAAACAACTTTACATTCCATTCCACATCTTGGTCGATACGGTAGCCATATATCACAGCTGATTGCACTTTGGGTGGTGGATTAAATGCTGTCGGAGGAATCTCAATCTCTAAGGTGATGTTGTAAAACGCTTGTACCAAAACAGACAATATGCCATATGTTTTATTATTGGGTTGGCCTGCAATGCGTTTAGCCACCTCCAATTGAAACATTCCAGCAAATGCAGGAACAACCAATCTGTTGTCAAGAATTTTGAATAGTATTTGAGACGATATATTGTACGGAAAGTTTCCAATCACCCCATATTCATTGTCGAAGAGTGCGCCAACATCTATCTTTAAAAAATCGGCCTCATGTACCTCTAGGGTTGGCATTTCCTTTTCTAAATATGTGACGGAATCTCGGTCCAATTCTACCGCTTTTAATTCAATAGGTTTTTCTATCAAATACTTCGTGAGCACGCCCATTCCTGGCCCTATTTCCAGCCAATTTTTGACCGAATTACGGCCTACTAGATTAGCCGTTTGCTCTGCTACACTTTCATCTTTTAGAAAATGCTGACCTAAAAACTTTTTTGCTCGAACTTGTTTAGGCATTTATTTTCTGGTCAATTAATTTCTTTAACAAATTGGGATCTGAAAAACCAAGTCTAATGGGTTGTATCCAAAAGGTCACATCAGGCTTTAAATCTAAGACAAACGTTTTGAGCTTAACCCAATCTTTTTCAGTCGTGATGATATTATTGTCCAAACGATCCGCATCATAAATCATTTGCTTTACCTCGGTGATGGAGTAATTCCTGTGATCCTTAAATCCTAGCAATACTGCATTCGGGTATTGGTTTTGTATGGTTTGCTGTAGTAATGAATTATCAGCTAACCCGCTTACAATTATAGGACGTTCCACTTGACGTTCCTCTCCAAATACTTTGATCAAATCTTCGTAATGCAACTGACTGCTCAAGGTCGGAAGTAAGTCACTCTTATGGTGTTGGTTTAAATCTGGTGACTTCGTATAGATTAAAACATCAGCCCTGTTTATGTTTTTGCGAAACTCCCGTAGTCTGCCCATTGGCATCACGAAATCGGTATGATAAGGGTTGGCATAGGTGCTTAGAAGTATAGATACATCGGGCTTAACATATTGGTGTTGGTAGGCATCATCCAAAATAATTAAGTCAATATCAGGATTGATCGCAAGCATCTCTGGTATTCCGAGCGCACGGTTTTCACAGACGGTAACAGTGGTATCTGGATACAAGGTTTTGATTTCCAAAGGCTCGTCCCCTACATTTTTGGCTAAAGAATCTATTTCGACAAGTCCAAAACCTTTAGTTATTCTTCCGTATCCGCGACTTAACACGCCTATTGTTTTGGTACCTTGATATTCCTGAATCAAATACTTAACCATTGGCGTTTTTCCAGTTCCACCAACAGCCAAATTTCCCACTGAAACAACGGGTACATCAAAAGAAACAGATTTAAGTAGCCCAACGCGAAAACCCCAGTTCCGCAGCTCCATTACCAAGCCGTAGGCAATTGAAAACGGCCACAATATCCATCTAATCCTGTTCAAGAGAGGCAAATTTAACGCATTAAGCATTAATAAATTTGCCACCATTTACACCGCATTTATACTATTTATTGTTGTTTTGTTGTGCAGTACAAAAGCTGCCACACCTATGAAACTTAATCATATTACAGGTTTACTTAGTGAACTCGCACCACCAAGTTTACAAGAATCATACGACAACGCTGGATTAATTGTTGGCGATTCAAATATGTTGGTTACCGGTATTCTGGTGTCACTTGATGCAACTGAATCTGTCGTTGACGAAGCCATTTCCAAAAACTGCAACCTAATCGTTGCGCATCATCCAATCGTTTTTAAAGGGTTGAAGAAAATTAATGGAAAGAATTATGTGGAACGTACCGTCATTAAAGCCATAAAAAACGACATCGCGATATACGCCATTCACACCAATCTAGACAATGTGTTGGAAGGCGGTGTCAATCAAAAAATTGGACAAAAGCTTGGCTTAGACCAAACGGAGATTTTGGCCAAAAAAACTGGAACAGTATTAAAATTAGCCGTGTACGTACCCAACGAGCATTTACAGCTTGTGCAGTCTGCCATGTTTAATTCTGGAGCTGGCCATATAGGTGATTATGATGAGTGCAGTTTTGTGAGTGAAGGAATCGGTAGTTTTAGAGGCGGTGCTAATGCAAAGCCTTTTGTAGGTGAACCAGGCGAAAGACATCTTGAACCAGAAACAAAACTGGAAGTTGTAATACCTAAACATCTACAAGATAAGGTCATTAATGCCATGTTAGAAGCACATCCTTATGAAGAAGTAGCATTTGATCTTCATCCATTAGAAAATAAATCTTTGCACGTTGGAGCGGGATTAATCGGAACATTAAAACAACCGTTAAACCCGCAAGATTTTTTGGCTTTTGTAAAGAACCAGCTGCAGGCTACAGTAGTGCGGTTCACTGATACAGATAAAAAGGAGATATCACGGGTGGCTGTTTGCGGCGGTTCTGGTAGCTTTTTGATAAATGTCGCAAAGGCTGCAGGAGCAGATGCTTATGTTACCGGAGACGTTAAATATCATGAGTTTTTTGACGGAGAAAATGAACTCATGATTTGCGATGTAGGCCACTTTGAAAGTGAGCAATTTACAATCGAATTATTACGTGATTTTTTATCGGAAAAAATACCTAATTTTGCAATCCTTTTCACGGAAACAGATACGAACCCGGTAAATTATTTTTACTAATTTATGGCATCAATAGAAGAAAAACTTCAAGGTCTTTGGAATCTACAAACCATCGATAAAAATTTAGATCAGTTACAAGCAGTTAGAGGCGAACTTCCTATGGAAGTGGCTGACTTGGAAGACGAACTTGCAGGCTTGCAAACGAGACTTGACAAATTTGAGCAAGAAATTGCTGATTTTGATTCAGACATCGTTGCAAACAAAGAGAAAATCAGCCAGGCACAACAGCTTAGTAAGCGATACAATGAGCAGTTAAACAAGGTTAAGAACAACCGTGAGTTTGACGCATTGAACAAAGAAATTGAAATTCAAGGTTTAGAAGTTCTTGCAGCTGAGAAGAAGATCGGCGAATTGCAAAACAGCATTACTTTGAAAAATGAATTGATTGAGGAAGTTAAGCAAGACTTAGATGGCCGTAAAATCGATTTAGAGAATAAGAAAAAAGAACTAGAAGAAATCAGCGCTGAAACCGAAAAGGAAGAAGGCAAGATTGCTAAAGATCGCGACAAAGCAGTTAAAGCTGCTGACGAGAAACTTCTGAAAGCTTACGAGCGTATTCGTAAGAACGTTTTCAATGGTTTAGGTGTAGCGCCAGTATTACGTGGTTCTTGCGGAGGTTGTTTCGCAAAAATTCCACCACAACTTCAGTCGGACATCAGACAACGTAAGAAAATCGTGATATGTGAACATTGCGGTCGAATCAACGTTGATGCTGAAATGGCTGGTATTGTTGAAGAAGTGGTTGAAGAAAAACCAAAATCAAGACGTCGAAAAAAAGCGTAACCACGTCTCTTTCGTATTAATTTCATGGAGGACAATGAATACCTTTGTCCAAATGCGTGTTACCAACTCTATACGCCTATCTGTTTTTGTGCTTTGCTGTGCAGCGTCACAGGCATGGGGTGCGAACGCTATTGTATTTTCTGAGCATTGCTTAGAGGCTCAAAAAGCTCTATTTAAATTTGAATTGGATGCTGCCGCATCACATCTAGCCATAGCATCAGAAACAAATCCAGAGAATGCTGCTGTCAACTACCTAATGGTTATGCATAGCATGTTATCTTTCACCACCAATGAAACGAAACAAGGGTTTGTCACCTTTGATTCGTTAAAAGGATTAGCCATTAAAAACATCTCTTCGGCGGCTGATAATGATGGTGCAAGAGATTTCCTTTTAGAAGAAGTTTACTTTTATTCTTCAGTTGTAAATGGCAAAAAAGGCAACAACTTGGCAGCAGCCAATGATGTAAGAAATTGTTACAAATACGGGACACAAGTCCTAAAAAACTACCCAAAGTACATTGCTGCGAAAAAATCGTTAGGCCTCCTGCAATCGGGTTTCGGTAGCTTACCCACTAATTATCAAAAACTAGTTCAATTCTTCGGTTTTGAATCGAGTATGGACAAAGGGCTTGAGGATCTTAACAGCTTTATTACAGCAAAAAGTGATCGCCCAGAATGGGATGTAATGAAAAAAGAAGCGCAATTTTTTGTCGCCTCTATTCACCTGTACCTTAAAAACGACAAAGTAACAGCTTGGGACCTTATTGATAGCCTAACCAAGGACCACAAACAAAACCCACTTAGTCGTTTCGCACGAGTCAATTTTGCAGATAAATGCAGAAAAAATGATGAAATAATACGCGTTATTTCCCAAGGTCAGCATAGCGCTACTCAAAAGCAAATCCCTTTTCTTTCCTTTATGTTGGGCAAGGCTAAACTGAACCGCTTAGACCCTGACGCGGACACCTATTTGTTGCAGTATATCGATCAGTATCAAGGCGAAAGTTACGTGAAAAGTTGCTATCAAAAACTCGTCTGGCATTCAGCGATCAATGGCAACGACGACAAGTACGACTACTACCTAAATCTATTAAAACAAACCGGTTCCACTGAACTTGAGGAAGATGAACAAGCGCAAAAGTTTGCAACGCAACGCTTAAACCTAAATTCTACGCTTTTAAAAACCAGATTGTTATTTGATGGCGGGTATTATGCAAAAGCGTTAAAAATTATTAGACCAAAAAAGGCTGGTGATTTTTCAAAAGGTATAGAACGAACAGAATATTTCTATCGAAAAGGCCGGATATACGACGTGCTTAACAACATAGACCTAGCCAAGGCATTTTATTTGGAAGCTATACAAGAAGGCATTCTGCTGCCGCAATACTATGCCTCCTATGCAACATTATATTTGGCAGAAATGTATGAACGAAATGGTGATGACGTGAATGCCAAAAAATACTTCAAAATGTCCATGTCTTACGATGCCAATAAAGAATACAAAAAAAGTATAGAACATAGGGCGAAAAATGGGTTAGATCGCATTGACCAGAATTAAGGAATCTACTTTATTTTTGACGACTTGAAATTTACGTTTTTCATAGTACTATCTATTCTCGCATTTGGTTGCAATACAAGTAGTGAGCGATCAACAAATCAAGACGCTTTTGTTGATGTTCAGCAGTTCTTTCAATCAGAAATTACGCTTCTTACCAAAAATCAAACAGGTTTGTACAAACGAACCAGAATGGACTCCACATCAAATAGTGACACTCTAAACAAACCGGAGTGGTCGAAGGAACTTTTTGCCTTTTTAGACATTAAGATCAAACCCGCTGTTTGGAAAACAGATTTCGTTCGTGTAGAAACTCATGACGATCCAAATGAAACAGCCAGTGTATATGAGACTACAAACCCGAACCAGAAAATTCAAAGCTTTAAGATTAAACTGAACCCAGACAGCTCTATAAACCGCTTTTCGGCACAAATTATAGACAAAGGGAAGATATCAACTTCAACAACAGGTATAAGCTATACGCAAAACGTTGGATATTCTGTCCACGTTAATCGATCTACGAAAATAATGGGTACGGAATCATACCAGATTGTAGGTCAATTTATACATCCTAAAACTCAAAACAATTAACACATATGACAAAGGCATACGTTTTTCCAGGACAAGGCGCTCAATTCACAGGAATGGGGAAAGATCTTTACGAATCTAATGCGACAGCAAAAGCAATGTTTGACCAAGCTAACGAGATACTTGGTTTTAACATTACAGATGTCATGTTTGAAGGTTCTGCCGAAGATTTAAAACAAACCAAAATCACTCAACCTGCTGTCTTCCTGCATTCTGTTATTGTTGCTAAAACCATGGAAGACTTTAATCCGAGCATGGTTGCAGGTCATTCTTTAGGTGAAATTTCTGCACTTGTTGCGGCTGATGTTTTGAGTTTTGAAGACGGATTAAAACTTGTTAGCACAAGGGCTACAGCAATGCAAAAAGCCTGCGAACAAAACCCATCTACAATGGCTGCTATTTTAGGTCTTGACGATGCGGATGTGGAGTCTGTTTGCGCTGAAATAGCGGATGAAGTTGTAGTTGCAGCCAATTACAATTGCCCCGGCCAATTGGTAATTTCAGGAA